>SAMEA3663026__coassemble_191_pt1 | contig 131642 bp, 116 predicted proteins | sample SAMEA3663026__metabat2_low_PE_034 | metagenome-assembled genome bin SAMEA3663026 (sample SAMEA3663026) | pig gut metagenome | biome: pig gut; feature: pig-associated habitat; material: faeces | place: France | collected 2012
CCATCACCAAAAACGACCGTTTAAAGTGTACAAATTTTTGAGGTATAAATCATGCGGCCTGTAAGAAAAGAAGATTTACTTAAAAGTCTCAATAGCAGTTTTATTTCTAATGAATTGCCGTCTGACAGTTTTACAATGCCTGCACTTTTGGTGAATGACTGGCACAATGGTAAAAAAATTCTTTCGGCTTTGAGTGAAGAACTTGAAACTTGCGAATCGTTTGATTTTTCTGTTGCGTTTATAAATGATTCCGGGCTGGCATGCATTTTGCAAAAACTTGATTATCTTGCATCTCACAATATTAAAGGGCGAATTCTTACAACAAACTACTTAAATTTTACTTCCCCAGGTTCGCTTTCAAAACTTCTTGAATTTCCGAATATCGAAGTTCGTGCTTACACAAAAGGAGGATTTCATCCCAAAGGATATATTTTTAAGCAGAGCAATTATCATTCAATAATAATTGGAAGCGCAAATTTAACTGCAAGCGCATTAAGTCAAAATCAGGAATGGAGTATAAAATTTTTATCACTTACTGATGGTCAGATAGTTTTTAGCGTGCGAGAAGAATTTGAACGCATCTGGAATGAAGCAGACATTGTTACAAATGATTGGATAACCGATTACACAATTGATTATAATCTGAAGAAAGTAAGGCTTCAATCTGTTTCGCGCGAAGTGTTAAATGAAATAAAAATTGAACATACTTTAGAAACTGATGTAATCGAAATAAAAGAAAAAAAATCCGACGAACTTGAAATTGTTCCAAACAGCATGCAAAAAGAAGCAATGACAAGCCTTGCTGAACTCCGCTCAAGAAATGAAAATCGTGCTCTCTTGATTGCAGCAACTGGAACTGGAAAAACTTATCTTTCTATTTTTGATGTACAGCAGTTTTCTCCAAAAAAAGTCTTATATGTTGCACACCGCGACATGATTTTGAATAAAAGTGAAAAAAGTTTTCGAACACTGCTTCCAAATATCAAAACAGGATTTTTGAATGGTTCGCAAAAAGATGTTGATTCAGATTTTCTATTCGCTTCTGTCTTTACCCTTGCAAAAGACGAAACTCTCCATTCGTTTTCCAAAAATGAATTTGATTACATTATTATAGATGAAGTTCATCATGCTGGGGCCGAAAGTTACAAAAAAATTATCGATTATTTTACGCCAAAGTTTCTGCTGGGTCTTACTGCCACGCCGGAACGAACAGACGGCTTTGATATATTCGCTTTGTTTCACAACAATATTCCGTATGAAATTAGGCTTCAAAAAGCACTGGAAGAAGATTTGCTTTGTCCGTTTCATTATTATGGTTTAAGTGATTTAACTGTGAATGGCGAATTGATAGATGATAAGTCTGATTTTTCAAAACTTGTTTCATCGGAACGCATAAATCACATCGAGCGTGCAATAAAATTATATAAGTCAAATGACATTCCGGTTAAAGGTTTGATTTTTTGCAGCAGAATTGAAGAAGCACGTGAATTGAGCTCAGTTTTGAATAATGACGGATTTTGTTCGCTTTATCTTACTGGTGAAAATTCTGACTCTGAAAGGGAAGCTGCAATCTGCCGGCTTGAAAGCGATTCAGACCCTTTGCAATATATTATCAGTGTGGATATTTTTAACGAAGGAGTTGATATTCCATGCGTGAATCAAGTTGTAATGCTTCGTCCGACACAATCTGCAATTATTTTTGTTCAGCAGTTGGGCAGGGGATTACGAAAGGATAAATCAAAATCTTATGTAAGCGTTATTGATTTTATCGGAAATTACGAGAACAACTTTTTTATTCCAATCGCACTTTTTGGTGATAATTCATATAACAAAGATAATTTGCGCCGTGCGCTTTCAAATGGTTCAGCAAATCTTCCCGGGTCAAGCACGATACAGATTAATGAAGTTGCAAGGCAAAAGATTTTTGATGCAATAAACCAGACTTCTTTTAAGCAGCTGAAACTTTTAAAAGAAGAATATTTGAAATTAAAAATGCGGCTTGGTCAAAATAAAATTCCTGCAATGATGGATTTTGTGGAAAATGGTTTTATCGATCCGCTATTGTTTATTGATTATTCCGGAAGTTATTATGCATTTAAATGTAAAATAGAAAAAACTGAACCGGAACTTACTCCAAAAGAACTTTGCTCTTTACAGTTTTTTTCGCTTGAATTTGCTCATGGAATCCGCCTTCATGAAATCCTGCTTTTAAAACTTCTTTGTCAGAACAAAAATATTTCTATTGATGAGTTTTCTGATAAATTGAATTCTTATGGCGTAAGACTCAACGAAAAAGATTTAAAAGGAATTGAAAATTTGCTTTCACCTGCTTTCTATACTCAAGCTGATAAAAAGAAATATGGCGAAATCACTTATGTAAAACTCGATGCAGAAAAAAAATGCTTTTCGCGCACAGAAGATTTTTCAATTCTTATTGAAAATCCAGTTTATAAAGAGGAACTTCTAGACATTCTTTCATATGCAATAAAAAGGGCAACCTTAAAGCAAAATGAAATCCGTTACAACGATAATCTTGTATTATATAGAAAGTATTCGCGCAAAGATGTCTGTAAACTGTTAAACTGGAAAAACGACTGTTCATCTACTGTTTACGGCTACAAAACAGAAACTTCCACAGAAGATTTTACCTGTCCAATTTTTGTTACATACAATAAAAAAGATGATATTTCTGATTCTACCAAATACGAAGATGTTTTTATTGACAATACACGATTTAGCTGGATGAGCAGAAGCAGACGTACTTCAAAATCTGATGAAGTTGCAGCTCTAATCAATCAGCCAAAAAATAAAATAAAAATTATGCTTTTTGTAAAAAAAGATGATGCCGAAGGAAATGATTTTTACTATTTGGGCAAAATGAAATATAATTCGTTTGAAGACACAAAGATGATTTCTGGAGACGCTGTCGTAAACATTCAGTTTGATATGGAAACTCCAGTTCCAAATCATTTATATAATTATCTTGAAGGACAAACCGCATGAAACACATCACCGTAAGCGCCGCCATAATCGTGCGCACAAATCCGCAGACTCACAAAAAGGAACTCTTTGCCACCCAGCGCGGCTACGGCGATTTTAAAGGCGGCTGGGAATTTCCTGGCGGAAAACTTGAACCTGGCGAAACGCCCGAGGAGTGCATTGTCCGCGAAATCCGAGAGGAGCTTGCCACTGAAGTAAAGGCAGACAAAATCATTGGGGTAGTGGAATACGATTATCCTGATTTTCACCTTACGATGCACTGCATTTTGTGTTCCGTTGTTTCTGGCAGCTTAAAGCTTTTGGAACACGAGGATGCAAAATGGCTTACGCGGGAAACGCTTTATTCTGTGGACTGGCTTCCAGCGGACAGGATGATTTTGGGAAAACTTGAGGAGATTTTGTAAGCGCTCTCTCCTACCCCAGTTCCTCCCATCGTAAATATTTTCCTTCAAGCGTTTCAGAAACTGACTTATATTCTTTTGTGTATTCTGCAAGATTTGAGTAATCAGGCCCGGACATCAGGGCTTCAAGTTCTATTTTGCGCGCTTCAAGAATTTCGATATCTTTTTCGAGCTGCTCAAATTCTTTTTGTTCTTTGAACGAAAGTTTTTTCTGCACAGCGGTGGCCGGAGTTTGCAAAGGTTTTTCTGGAACGGAGCCGGCAGCGAGTTTTTGTCTTTCGCGTTCTTTAGCTTTTTCTTCGCTAGCTTTAAGTTCAGCTTCTTTTTTCTTTTCTTCAAGATATTCAATGTATTCAGAGCATTTTCCGACAAATCCAGAAATTTCACCGTCATCTTCAAGAATAAAAAGTGTATCTGCAACTTTGTCCATAAAAAATCTGTCATGACTTACGATTAAAAGACAGCCTTCAAAAGAAGTTAAAAACTGCTCCAGAATGTTCATCGTAAAAATGTCAAAGTCATTCGTAGGTTCGTCAAGAATCAAAAAGTTAGGATTTGAAATCAATAGCCTCACAAGAAAAAGTCTCTTGCGTTCCCCGCCGCTCAAAGTCGAAACTGGCGAATATTGAATTTTCCCTTCAAAGCCGAATTCTTCAAGAAATCTTGATGCTGAATAAGTTTTGCCGTTGTTCATCGTAACGTTTTCGGCAACTTCCTTAATGTATTCAAGAACTGTCAGTTCTGTATTTTTAAAAACAGGATTCTGCTGATAATAACCAATATGAGTATTTTCGCCGGTAACGACAGAACCTGTATCAGCTGAAACTGCGCCTGTAATGATATTTAAAAGCGTAGATTTTCCTGTTCCGTTGTTTCCAAAAATTCCAATTTTCTGACCAGCTGTAAAATTGTATGAAAAATCTTTTATTACAGGAATTTTATTTTCTGAATTTTCACTTACATAACCTTTCGGAAAATTTTTTGAAATATTGTGAAGTTCGAGAACTTTTCCGCCAAGCCTTCTGCCTTTTACTTCAAACGAAAATCCTTTGTCCTGATGGAATTTCTCGCGGTTGATTAATTCCATATCACGCTGAATTCTCGCCTTTGCTTTTGTTCCTCGTGCGCACGGTCCTCTCAAAAGCCAGTCGCGTTCAAAGCGCAAAACGCTTTCGATTCTGCGGTCAGTATTTTGTGCAATTTCTATTTCTGTCTGTTTTTTTTCAAGATAAGTTGAATAGTTTCCCTGATAAAGTTTTAACTGATGCCTGTCAAGTTCATAAATATTCGTGCACACGTTGTCTAAAAAATATCTGTCGTGCGTAACCATCAAAACTGCGCGGTCTGTGTTTTTAAGATATTCTTGCAGCCAGCTGATTGTCGTTATATCGAGGTGGTTTGTAGGTTCATCAAGCAAAAGAAGTTTTGTATCTTCTACGAGAACTTGAGCAAGCGCGACTTTCTTTATCATTCCGCCAGAAAGAGAACCCATTTTGCGCGACATATCCGTAATGCCGAGCGTACTTAAAATCGAAGAAATCTGCGATTCATAATTCCACAAATCTTTTTTTTCCATAATGTCAGAAAGTTCTTCGTAACGATTTTGTTTTGCTGCGTTAAGTTCGCCAAGCTGAATGCAAAGCTCCTGATATTCGCGAATGATTTTTAATTTTTCACTTTCACTTTTAAAGATGTGGTCTCTGATTGTGTCGTCTTTTTGATAAACCGGATTCTGCGGCAAAAACGAAATTCCGCTTGATTTGTTAAAGACAACTGTTCCCTCATCAGCCTGAAGAACTCCTGCAATCGTATTCAAAAGTGTCGATTTACCTGTTCCGTTACGTCCGATTAATGCGGCTTTTTCGCCTTCGTTAAGTCCGAATGTCACGCCAGTAAACAAAGGTTCTTCACGACCGATTTTTGACAAGTTGCTTATAGACAGTAAATTCATAACGTCATCATATACAATAATAGAAAAAATAACAAATGCCGCGCGCTGCAAAGTTCCCTGAGAGCTGTAATTTGACAAATGGCAGAAAGTGATTGATAATATTTTTGAGAGGAATTCATGAAAAAAGTATTTAAATTTGTAGTCGGCATTTTATCAATCTCCTGCATTTGTTTTTGCATTTGTTCATGCGGAGGTGCAAAAGATAATTTGCCGGAATTTGTAAAAACTGATATGAAACTTGTCTGGTCTGATGAATTCGACGGCGACTCAGATGAACCAAATCCGCTTTACTGGGATTTCAAAGAAGGCGCTCACGGCTGGGGCAACGGCGAAATTCAGAATTATACAAAAACCAGAGAAAACTCTTATGTTTCAAATGGAACTTTGAAAATTGTTGCAAAAAAAGAATCTAACGGAAAATGGACAAGTGCAAGGCTTGTATCGCAATACAAAAAATCAATGACTTACGGCTATATAGAATTTCGTGCAAAAGTTCCGAAAGAAAAAGGCTGCTGGCCTGCGCTGTGGCTTTTGCCCGAAAAAAATACATATGGAAGCTGGCCAAGAAGCGGCGAAATTGATGTCATGGAAGCATCTCAAAATGTATGGGGCTCTTCTGTTTATGGAACTGCGCACTGCCGCTCTGGATACGGCGCAAACCCTATTGTAACTGCAGGCAGAGAAATTAAAAAACGCGAGAACTGGCATACGTATGCAGTCAACTGGACGCAGGAAGGGCTTACTTGGTATTACGACGGCACAATTCTTGCAGAGTATAGAAATCCTCATACTTCAGAAGATGCATGGATGTACTGGCCTTTTGACCAGCCGTTCCACATTTTGATGAATGTAGCAATGGGCGGCAACCTCGGCGGTGACATCGACAAAAAAATTGAAAAATGCGTTATGGAAATTGATTACGTCAGGTTGTATCAATAAATAGCATAATGAAAACTATTTAAAATCCCAGTGCTCTTTTTACAGAAATCGCCTTGAGCGGACACATCTCCTGACAGCAGAAACAGGAAATACAGCCTCTTTTTCTAAAAACTGCTTTCTTGTTTTTTATTTTTATAATATCCTGTGGACAACTTTCCTGACATTTGCCGCAGCCGACACATTTTGCCTTTTCAACTTTAGGATATGATTTTAACACCTTTGCAGCAAATTTTGCAAAAGCTTTTCCAAAAATGCCCGGTATAAAATTTGAAAAATCAAGTTTGCGCGCATCAGGAATTTTAAATGGAGTCAAATCTTCTGGAACATCATCTCCGCGAAGTTCAATTTCATTCTGCTTTACAAGACCTTTTTCAACTGCCTGCCGGAGCATTACAATATTTGACGGTTCGATTTTCATCAAAGAAGAAGCAAAATAATCCTGAGTGTAAAAATCTTTTGAACCGAGCAAAAGTCCGAGCGGATGAGAAGTTCCTCCAGTAGGTCCGTTTCCTTCCATCGCATTAATTGCATCGATGATTGTAAGATTAGGATTAACAGTCTGCGCAAGTTCAAGAAGCATATTTGAAAAATCTTCTATGTCCGGCCAGAGGTAATGAAGCTGAGGTTTTTCAAGCCCTGGAATGACACCAAAAAGATTTTTTATTCCGGCACTTAAGCCTGTCATAGAATGAGTTTTAAGTTTGCAGATATTGATTATATAATCAGCTTGAACAATCGGCGTAATGATATTAAAAGAATGATTTTTAAAACCATCTGGGCAGCTGACAGTAGTCGAAGTAAAATCCATATTCAGTTTTAAAACGTCGCTGAGAGATGAGATGCCGCAGACTTTGTAAACGTTTTTCATATATTCAGCAAGGTAAGGACCTCCGGAACTTTCTGCAAGCGTAATGTCAGTGATACCGCAGTTTCTAAGCCAGAGCGCAACTGCACGGATTACAGCCGGATGAGTTGTCGCAGGAATATCGACTGGTTTTGCCATAATCAGATTTGGCTTGATTACGATTTTCATTTTTGGCGACAAATCTTTTTTGATGTCCAAATCGTCCATTATTTTTGCGATTGCAGCGTTGACTTTTTCCTGTTCATACGACGGAACTTTGTAAAGTGATTGAATCATTTTTTGCCTGCCATAATTTAAAAATTATACATCAGATATTATTATACATTTTTCAATTTCTTTAAACACCGAGTAATAATATTTGTTATTTTTTACGCTGAATGTAAAAAAAAACAAATACAGGAGTCAACTGCTGTTCCTCATTGCATTGCGGAACAGCGTAAAAAGTCAATCGATTGTTGAAACAATCTTCTTGACTTTTTAGAGGAGAATAAAATATGAACTACGAAATCGTAACTTTGGAAAAGAAAATTGTTGCTGGAGTTTTTGCACGGACAAGCAACAGCTCACAAAACTTGAGCGTTACAGACAGGCGCTGTCAATAAATTTTCTCTCCCAAAAGGCGCGATGCAAGGCTTACTGCAAGAATTGCAGTCTGGTTTCTTACGTCAAGAACAGGGTTTACTTCTACGATTTCGGCAGAACGGACAAGTTTTGTATCTGCCATTTCTTCCATCAATAAAAGTGCTTCCCTATTTGTAAGTCCTGCCGGGAGAGGAATTCCTGTACCGGGTGCAAACATCGGGTCTAATACGTCCATATCAAAACTTACGTGAACCATATCTGCATGACTTTTGAAAAACACAATTATCTTTTTTACAATGGCAGGAAAACCGTACCGTTCAATATCGCTCATCGAAAAAACAGTAACACCGGCTTCTTTCATAAGTTCACGTTCACCTTTATCCAAATCGCGCGTTCCGACAAAACAGACATTCTTCGGGTCAACTTTCACTCCCTCATAATACAAATCTGTCAGCGCCTTCAAACCATAGCCGCACGATGCTGCAAGACACTCTCCGTGAATGTTTCCGCTCGGCGAAGTTTCGTCAGTATTAAAATCGCCGTGCGCATCAACATACAGAACTCCAAGGCGCTTTTTCTCTTCCTTTGCAACTCGACCGATTCCAGCAAGAGAACCAAGCGCAATGGAATGGTCGCCGCCAAGGACAAGCGGAAAATCTCCTGACGATGCAGTTTTATAAACTTCGTCTGCAAGTGACAGGCAGGCTTTTGTAATCGGTTCAAGATATTTTGCACGAGGATTACCGGCACTTTCATATTCCTGCGGATTTATCGTAATCGGAGTAAGATAACTATTTATCGTATGACCGAGGCTTTCAATTTTTTCGCGGATTCCTGCAAGGCGGATTGCAGACGGTCCCATGTCAGAACCATGACGGCTTGCACCAAAATCAAGCGGCATTTCAAAAATACTTACATTCATATTTTTATTTTAAAACTGATTTTCATTACATTCAAGACTTGAACTGCTAGAAAAAATGAAATCGCAGCGAAACTCCGACTTTAACTCCAGAGCCGATATAACTTTCAAGTTTCTTTTTAGCTTCTTCATCTGCATTTAAAAAAACTTTTTTATACCCGCAAAAAAAATCAGCGCTCAGCCACTTAAAAATCCGAATCTTGTAACCCAAAAACGGATAGACAGAAAGATACTCCTACTTTGTACCTTCCGGAACATTCGGAATCAACGAAAAAGCAATAAAATCAAAACAGCCACCAAGCGCAATATAAAATCCGTCAAGACCTTCCCTAAACGATAAATTTCTGCAAACAATCCGAGAGAAACTGACGGACAAAAATTATTTTCTATTATGAATGTCGAATGTCCAAAATGAACTTGACCTGCAAAATGTTTTCCAAAATACTGTTCGTAACGAAGTCCAAGTCCCCATCCGTTATTTTTCATCCAGTCAATTTTACAATTTATGTCCTGTTTTGAAAACTGCAAAAAAAAAGAAAACCTGTCGGTTTAAAACGCAGACAGGTTTTCTTTAAGTTCAACTGAAATATGATTTTAGTAAGATTTAATACGCTTTGTCGTGAACTCCAGCAATTGCACGTCCTGAAGGTTCGTCCATATTTTTCCAGGCAGCATCCCATTCAAGTGCTTTTGCTGTTGAGCAGGCAACTCCGGCTTCGTGTGGTACGACTTTTGCGGCACTGTCGCTTGGGAAAAGGCGGCTGTAAATTTCGCGGTAGTAATATTCTTCTTTTGTTTTTGGCGGATTTACTGGGAATCTGTTTTCGCGGCGAGCAAATTCTGCATCGCTTACTTTTTCTTCTGTCATTTTTTTGAGTGTGTCTATCCAGTTGTAGCCTACACCGTCAGAGAACTGTTCTTTCTGCCGCCAGCAAATTTCTTCTGGGAGCATATCTTCAAACGCTTTGCGCAAAATCCATTTTTCCATTCGCTGTTTGCCGTCTGAGAGGCGGATGTTCATTTTGTCTGAAGGATTGAGCGACATTGCTGTATCGATAAATTCTTTGTCGAGGAACGGAACGCGGCCTTCTACTCCCCATGCCATTAGCGATTTGTTTGCACGGAGACAGTCGTAAAGATGGAGTTTACTCATTTTGCGCACGAGTTCTTCGTGGAATTCTTTTGCATCCGGCGCTTTGTGGAAATACAGGTAGCCGCCAAAAAGTTCGTCGCTTCCCTCGCCGCTTAAAACCATTTTTATTCCCATTGATTTTATTACGCGGGCAAGCAAATACATTGGAGTTGATGCACGGACTGTCGTAATGTCGTAAGTTTCGATGTGATAAATTACGTCAGGCAATGCGTCAAGTGCTTCCTGAATTGTAAAGTGAACTTCGTGATGAACTGTTCCGATGTAATCTGCGGCTTTTTGTGCTGCTACAAGGTCTGGGCTTCCTTCTAGTCCGACTGCAAAACTGTGAAGCTGCGGCCACCATGCTGCTTCTTTTGAATCGCTTTCAATTCGCTTTTTAGAAAATTTCTGCGTAATTGCTGCAATAATCGAAGAATCAAGTCCGCCACTCAAAAGAACTCCGTACGGAACATCGCTCATCAGCTGCTGCTTTACAGCGTTTTCAAGTCCGTTTCGCACTTTTTCTATTACACCTGGATTAATAACTTCGCCTTTATCGTCTGTTGCACGCGGATTGTTTTTTACTGAATCAAAACTTTCCCAGTCGCGTTTATACCAGCGCACAGGTTTTTGGTCTTTTGAATAAAAATAATGTCCGTTCGGAAATTCTTCGATTGTCTGACACTCGCCTTCAAGTGCTTTTAATTCCGAAGCGACATAATAACGGCCGGCTTTGTCCCAACCTTGATAAAGCGGAATTACACCAATTTCATCACGCGAAATAAGATAAACATCGTTTTCGCTGTCGTAAAGTGCAAACGCAAAAATGCCGCTCAGTTTTTCTATCATCTGCGTAAAATCGCCGCTCGTACGATATTGCTTATAAAGTGGAATAATTGCTTCACAATCTGAACCTGTCTGAAAATTATATTTTCCTTCAAACTCTTTGCGGATTTCTTTGTGGTTATAAATTTCGCCGTTTGCTGCAAGAATGATTTTTCCGTCGTCACTTACAAGCGGCTGTTTTCCAGAAAGCGGGTCTACAATAGAAAGACGCTCGTGACTTAAAATTGCATTGTCGCCAGTATAAACACCGCTCCAGTCAGGACCACGATGACGAATTTTTTTTGACATTTCAAGAACCTGCGCTCGAAGTTCCTCTTTTAACCCTTCTGCGATTGGTTTTGAACCGTTGTTCAAATCAAATGCACCTACAAATCCACACATATAAAAATCCTCCAAAAGTTCGATTCGCATAAAAACTTGATTACGACATTCTACAGTTCTCTCAAACCATAAAACAAAAAAAGAGGCCGTAGACAAAATCTATGCCTTATGCACAAAATTTATCTACGACCTCTTTGCCGTTACTCTTTTATATTACCGATTTTATTCATTTATTTCAAGCAAAATCTAAAAAATATATTTCCTTATAAATCTCTTTTTGCTATAATCGAACTTATGGAAACACGTAACATTTTTGAAAACCTTTCATGTATCGACCACAGATATTCTTTATCAGAATCTGATGTATTTTCAGGACTTTCTAAGTATATTTCAGAAGAAGCTTCTATCCGTTCATGCGCAAAATGCGAAGCAGCTCTTGTAAAAGCACATCTTAAACTTCGCGGAAAACTTACCTGTGAAATCGCCAAAACTTTAGACAGCGTTGCAGAAAACATTGACCCTCAGGAAGTTTATACCGAAGAAGAAAAAACAAAACACAATATCCGCGCTTTAGTAAATGTAATGAAAACTAAAGTCAATGCAGAAATCGGACCGCTCATTCACCTTGGTGCAACTTCCGTAGACATTCTTGACACTGCTCTTTCATGCCGTATGCGCGACGTTACGCAGAATGTCGTTCTCCCAGAACTTAAAAAACTCGAAAATTATCTTTGCGATATTGCAGAACGCGAATGTAACACTCCTCAAGTTGGACGCACTCACGGTCAGCATGCAGTTCCGATTACATTCGGCTGGTCAATTGCAGAGTTTGTAAGCCGCCTTGGAAAATCAATTTTAAAAATCGAAGAGCTTTCAAACGACCTCGTCGGAAAACTCGCAGGTCCTGTAGGTTCTTACAACGGTCCGTCGATGATTGTAAAAGACCCGGAAGAACTCGAAAAAACTTATGTCGGATTTTTAGGACTCAAACCTTCTGAATATTCAAACCAGCTTGTTGAACCAGAAAATATCCTCCGCCTTTTACTCGAAATGAACGTCGCATTCGGAATCATCGCAAACCTCGCAGATGACCTTCGCAATTTACAGCGTTCAGAAATCGGTGAAGTATTTGAATATTTTTCTGCAACTCAAGTCGGTTCTTCTACAATGCCACAAAAACGCAATCCGTGGAACAGTGAACACGTCAAATCTTTGTGGAAAGCTATGTGCCCTCGCGTCATTACTTTTTATATGGACCAGATTTCTGAACACCAGCGCGATTTGACAAATTCAGCAAGCCAGAGATTTATTGCAGACTATGTTTCAGGCTTTACGATGGCAGTTGCCAGAATGAACTCTGTCGTAAAAGGACTTCAGGCAGATAAAGAAGGAATGGCACGCAATCTCGAAAACGCCGGCGGTAAAGTAAAAGGCGGTGTCCTTGCAGAACCTGCTTACATTCTTTTGGGAGAAGCCGGCTACAACGACGGTCACGAAGTAATCCGTAAAATTACGCTCGAAGCAGAACAGACAGGCAAAACTTTCTTTGAAGTTTTAAAAACTCACGAAAAAGAATATGCAGACATTACTTCCCAGCTTGAAAAACTCGGCATAGAAAATCCTTCAAGCTTCTTTGAGCATCCGTCAAATTACTGCGGTCTTGCAGCCGTAAAATCAAAACGCCTTGCATTAAAATACAGGGATTTGATGAAATAAATCTTATGGATTTTGAATTTATTAAACAGGTAATTCCAATGTATCAAGAAGCAGCAGTGCTTACGCTACAACTTGCAGGCATTGGAATTCTCCTTTCGGTTTTAGTCGGTCTCATCTGTTCGCTTGTCAAATACTATAAAATTCCTGTATTGCGGCAAATTGTGAGCATTTACATCGAGTTTTCAAGAAACACGCCGCTTTTAATTCAGCTTTTCTTTTTGTACTTTGCTTTTCCACGAATGGGAATAAAACTAAGTTCCGTTCAATGTGCAGTTATCGGCCTTACTTTTTTAGGCGGAAGCTACATGGAAGAAACATTCCGCTCTGCACTGGAAAGCGTTTCAAAAATTCAAATTGAAAGTGCACAATGTATCGGACTTACTAAATTTCAAATTACAAAATATGTAATTCTGCCGCAGGCAATTTCTGTTTCAATTCCGGGATTCTGCGCCAACATCATGTTCCTTATAAAAGAAACTTCCGTATTCAGTGCAGTTGCCCTTGCAGATTTAATGTTTGTTGCAAAAGACTTAATCGGGCTTTACTACAAGACAAGCGAAGCGTTGTTCCTGCTTTGTGTTTCTTATTTGATTCTGCTTCTGCCTGTTTCTATAATTGCAAGTTTTGCAGAAAGGAGATTGCGCTATGCACAGTTCGGACACAATTAACGCAATCGCACAGGCTTTTGGCGTTTTAAAAATGGGAACAAATTTTCAGCGGCTCTTAGGCGGACTTTGGGTTACTGTCTGGATTGCACTTGTTTCTGTGGCGTTTTCTCTTGTATTTGGATTTTTACTTGGAATTTTGATGACAAGCAAAAACAGGATAATCCGCACCGTTTGTAAAGTTTATCTTGAAATAATGCGCATTATTCCGCAGCTTGTCTTGCTGTTTGTAGCGTACTACGGTTTAACGAGAATGTTCAATATTTCGTTAAGCGGGGAAGCGGCTTCAATTCTTGTTTTTACGCTTTGGGGAAGTGCCGAGATGGGAGACCTTGTCCGCGGTGCACTTGAAAGCGTTCCAAAGCATCAGTACGAAAGCGGACGCGCAATCGGGCTTACAGAAAGACAGATTTTCTTTTACATAATTATTCCGCAGACATTAAGGTCTCTAATTCCTTTGAGCATGAATTTAATTACGCGAATGATAAAGACGACTTCACTTGTAGTTTTTGTCGGCGTAATTGAAGTCGTAAAAATCGGACAGCAGATTATCGAAGCAAACAGGCTTTCAAATCCGTATGCATCTATTGCAATTTACTTTGTAATTTTTATGATGTATTTTTTCGTATGCTGGATTTTAAGTCTTGCTGCAAGTTACATCGAAAAAAGGCAAAAAAGATAATTTGGAGAAATTATGGCATTACTTGAAATTAAAAATATAAAAAAATCTTTTGACGAAAATCTTATTCTAAACGATGTTTCGTTGAATGTCGAAAAAGGCGAAGTCATTGTAATCTTAGGTCCTTCCGGCTGCGGAAAGTCAACTTTGCTCAGATGCATCAACGGACTTGAAACAATTGAAAACGGCGAAATCCTGCTTGACGGCGAAGTAATTTCAAACAGAAAAAAAGATATGCACCTTATCCGTCAGAAAATCGGAATGGTCTTTCAGAGCTACGATTTGTTTCCTCACCTTAATGTCATAAAAAATATTCTACTCGGTCCAAAGCACGCACACGAATTAAAACTCGACATTGCAGAGTCAGAAAAAGAAGCTGACATGTGGCTCAACCGTGTCGGACTTGCAGACAAAAAATTCGCTTATCCCCGTCAGCTTTCAGGTGGTCAAAAGCAGCGCGTTGCAATTGTCCGTATGCTTTGCATGCACCCGGAAGTAATGCTTTTTGACGAAGTTACCGCAGCCCTCGATCCTGAAATGGTACGCGAAGTTCTTGATGTAATGATGGCGCTTGCAGATGAAGGAAAGACTATGCTTATCGTTACGCACCAGATGCAGTTTGCACGCGCGATTGCAGACAAAATAATATTCATGGACGCAGGAGAAATCGTAGAAGTCAGCACACCTGAAGAATTCTGGTCAAACCCGAAAACAGAACGCGCAAAAAAATTCCTGCATAATTTTGAATTTGAACGGCGAAAATCTTAAAGTTAACACTGAAAAATCCTCAGGTATGATTTATTCAGTGTTTTCTTAATTAAACCTATTGACATAGTAGGTAATAAGTATTATAACATTCATATCCAGAGAATATAACATTTCTGAGTAAATTCATACAAACAAGGAGTGAATGAAAATTATGAACAGATTATCTATTAAAAAACTGATTGCCGCTTTAATCGTTGGATTGACTGCACTTTCAGCTTATGCAAAAACAAAATACCGTACAGTTGAACAAATCAAAAAAAGCGGTGTAATTCGCATTGCCGTTTTTAGTGATAAAAAACCATTCGGTTATGTTGATGAATACGGGAAATACCAGGGCTATGACGTTTACTTTGCAGAACGCCTTGCAAAAGACCTCGGCGTAAAAGTAAAATATGTTCCTGTAGAAGCTGCTGCCCGCGTTGAAGTTCTTGAAACTGGAAAAGTAGACATCGTTCTTGCAAACTTTACTGTAACGCCTGCGCGCGCAGAAAAAGTTGACTTTGCACTTCCGTATATGAAATGCGCGCTCGGTGTTGTTTCTAATGAGAAAGACTTGATTACAAGCCCAGAGCAGCTTGAAGGCAAAACTTTGATTGTAAGCAAAGGAACAACTGCTGAAACTTTCTTTACAGAAAATTATCCTAAAGTAAATCTTTTAAAGTTTGACCAGTACAGCGAAGCATACAATGCACTTCTTGACGGTCGCGGCGCAGGACTTTCTACAGACAATACAGAAGTTCTTGCATGGGCTATTGAGAATCCTGGTTTTGCAGTCGGAATTGAATCTCTCGGTTCTCTTGATACAATAGCACCTGCTGTAACAAAAGGTAATAAAACACTTTTAGATTTTATTAATTCAGAAATTAAAAATCTTGCAAAAGAAAACTTTTTCCATGCAGATTATGAAGCAACACTTCGTCCTGTTTACGGCGAAAAATCTGATGCTGATGCTTTAGTTGTTGAAGGCGGCAAGCTTTAATTTCTGACATAATATAAAATATAAATCTAGAAAACCGGTTGTAATTTTTAACAGCCGGTTTTTTTTATGGCTAAGAGATTTTTGAGTTCTCTATTTCTTTTTTAAAAAACGCTTTTAAAAATTCAAAAAATTTTTTTGTGTGACTGTCATCAAGTTTGTTATTCCTGTAAGTAAGAAGAATATCACGGCTGCAAACAGGATTTGAAATTTTTAAAAGTTTTACTTTGCTACTGTTAATTCTTTCCCAAGTAAACTCAGGCCAAAAACCGATTCCGATATTTGCAGCTATCATATTTTTTACTGCTGTCGGGCTGTCACTTTCAAAAACTATATTCGGGGTAATTCCTACGCTCTTGCAATATTTATCGCAAATTGTACGAAGCTGTTTTGCACCTGACAAAGAAATAAAGTTTTCGTCTTTTACTTCTTCAAGAGAAATACTGTCTCTGTCCTGATATTTTTTTATGTTAGGAACTGCAAGATAAATATTTTCTGTGTAAACTGAAATTGACTCATGTTCTATTTCTGATTTCTGATAAAAAAGTTTTGTCGTTATGCAGATATCGTTCAATTCATTTTGTTCTTTCTGATTTACTTGAAAGCGGATTTTTTCATCGAGTTTTTGGTATTCAATTATTGCACGAGTTATAAGATTTGATGCGGCAAGAACATTTAAGTGAATTGTGGAATTTTCTTTTAACGCAAGCGATTGAAGCTGTTCCGGTAAATCATAAATTTCTGTAAGAAGAGGTTTAAGTTTTTTGTAAAAATATTTTCCGTATTCTGTTAAAAAAATATTGCGACCTTTGTTTACAAAAAGAGGAATTTCAAGTTCACTTTCAAGTCTGTGAATTGTCTGTGTCAATGCAGGCTGTGCAATGTGCAGTTCTTCAGAAGCGCGCGTTATATGTTCAAGCTCTGCAACTTTTAAAAAATATCTTAATTGCGTAAGTTCCATAGAGTTTCTCCGTCTTTTAATTCATAACATAAACATTATGATTTCAATATTAATAATATATTATACATTATTATTTTTATGACGTATAGTTACATAACAAGACAAACTTCCGCCGCGCAAAAAAAGACAAAGCTACGGAAAATTAAGACAAAGAGTTTTTAATAAAACTCGGGAGAAAAAAATGTCTGAATTACTTGAATCAGTTATGTTGATTTGTTTTGGTCTTTCATGGCCAATTTCCCTTGCCAAGAATATCAAGGCTCGTTCTGCAAGGAATATGAGTTTGCGTTTTACGCTTTTAATTATTCTTGGATATGTTGCAGGCATTATGGGGAAAATTTTGAACGGCGTTTTTAATTATGTCTTAATAGTTTACCTTGCTAATTTGATTATCGTTTCTGCAAATCTTGTTGTTTACTTTATCAACAGAAGATATGACAGAAAAGAAATTATTAAAAATTTACATAAAGTTCATGTTTGGAGCAAAAAGAAAGCTATTTAGAATTTCAAAATACAAAACTATGGGAGAAGTTTGTGAAAAAAAAGCAGTGTGTTTTTTTGGGGTCAACGTTGCTTTCAAAAATAAAGTTGGCGGAAATGTTTGAAAATTCATGCGCTGTAAAAATCTATAATCGGAGTGTTGAAAAGCTTGATTTTCAGAATGTATCAGAGTTTATCAATAGTTGCGCAATTGATTTAAAGCCGGCAAAACTTTTTATCAATATGGGAGAAGAAGATATAAAGAGTGCAGAATTTAATCTGGAAACCTTTATAACAAAATATGAGTGGCTTTTATACCAACTTCATAAAAGCTGTTTTGACTGCACTCTTTATATCATTCCTATTATCAGCGATGAAAAGGCTGTCTGGGCTGTAAATTATGCACTAGAAAAACTCGCCTGTGAGACCGGGTGCGTTTTTGTAAAGCTGAACGGTATGACAATCATTCATCTTTTATCAGCGTTAAAACAGTATCTGCAGGATTTAGGACTTTGCTGATGCTGTATGGTCTGTAATGGATAAAGTTGCAGGCTGAAAAACAGTAAAAGAGTTTGCGTTGCAAACTTTTATATAAATTTATTTCCAAAGTTTTTGGAAAATCAGAGGGATAAAATTTACGGAGGTGTAAAATGTTTAAATCGTTTTGCAAAATGGCAGTATTAACTAGTATTGCTTCCTTTGCTGTATTTACAAGCTGTGTAAATCCTGCAAGTAGCGGAGGTAATAGCGGTGGAAACGGAGGTAATAGTGGAGGTGGAGGTGGAGGCGGTGGTGAAAGAAAAATAATTTCTTACATCGGAAAAAAAGCGCCAACAGAACAAAAAAATGCAGGTGATATCGTTTTTAGTGATGGAAGCGCAACTCCATATAACATTAATCTTTCTTTGACAAGGGAGCAGAAGGCTAAAGTAATAGCAGTAATTTTTTATGCAGGAACAGAGTGTAGTGATGATGGTAGAATCAGAGTGCTTGGTATAGGATTACACCAATGTGGAAAGGTAACTTGGTGTGAGCCTAATGCCAATGGATATAAAAATAACATCGAATATATTCAATGTTCAGATGAGTTGAAAGGTATAAAGGATGGTTCAGGAAATTTTTCAAGTATTAGAAGTTTTCTTACCCAAAAGGGAATCCCTGATGATACAGCGATAGAAAATTACTATCCTGCATTCTATGCTGCAAAAAATTATGGAGATAATTTGCATGCAAGTACTGACATTGTTTATACAGAAAACTGGTATTTACCGTCAGCAGCTGAAGGGTGGAAAATAATGGAAAATCTGCAGCTTATAAAAAATGTATGCTCTATTTGTGGAGTAACCGATTTTGAAGAACTTGTTTCATTCTGGACTTCGTCACAGCATCCTACTGGTATACACGAGGCTCAAGTGGCATCTACTCTATGTATGCCAGAAAAGCACTATATAGGACAATTTCTTAAAGCTATGCCTGGTAATATAGTTGCAATCAGAGAGTTTTAACAAAAAAAAGATATCGGAGGGATTATTAAATAAATTTAAGAGAAGGGCTACTGATAATTATGAATCCAATGGTATCCATAATTTAACTTAAGTTCAACATATCATTAGCATACTATTTTAACAGGATGCCAAATAGATCCAGCATGACAAAACTTATCAGATAGCCCTTCTCTTTCAAATATTTCTAAAAACCTATTTTATACTTTTTCAAAAACTAGTACTGAAGGGCATCGTAGCCTTCTTCACCAGTCCTTACTTTTACAACATTCTGAACATCGTAAACAAAAATCTTTCCGTCACCAATATGACCTGTGTAAAGAACTTCTTTTGCAGCAGTTATTACCAAATCAACAGGAACTTCAGAAACTACAATGTCAACCTTAATCTTTGGAAGTAGCGTCATATCAACTTCTGCACCACGATAAAGCTGTGTCTTTCCATGCTGAACACCGCAACCAAGAACATTTGTAACAGTCATACCAGTTACATTGATGTCATTCATAGCAGTCTTCAATTCTTCAAACTTGCTCTGGCGTGTAATAATCGTTACCATATGGAACTTAGCATCAGGCTTGCTTGGAGCTTTTGCAACAGGGACAGCTTTTTCTACAGGAATAGCAGATTCTGCTACATCGCCCGGAGCACCTTCTGTCATTACCTGAGGAGCCATAATAAATCCAGCGTAAGAAGAATCAATACCGTGTTCAAGCTTATCAAGACCTACAACTTCTTCTTCTCTGCTTGCCCTCAATCCGTGTATTTTCTTAATCAAGCTGAACGTGATAAGCATACATACTGTTGTCCAAAGTAAAATAGAACCGATACCAAGAGCCTGCACACCAAGCTGTCTGAATCCGTGACCATAGAACAGACCAGTATCTACGCTGAACAAACCGCATGCGAGAGTTCCCCATACACCGTTTGCCAAGTGAACTGCAACTGCACCAACCGGGTCATCAATATGAAGTTTAAGGTCAAGAAGTTCTACAACAAAAACTACAAGAACACCTGCAACAATACCGATAATTGCAGCACCCAAAGCATCACAAGTAGCACAAGGGGCAGTAATTGCAACAAGACCTGCCAATGAAGCATTCAATGTCATAGAAACATCAGGCTTGCCGTTTTTAATCCATGTAAAAATCATTGTAGTTACACAAGCAAGTGCCGGAGCAATTGTCGTTGTAGTAAATACAGCAGCCAAACCACCAATACCAGTCATCTGTGTACAAGCAGCACCGTTAAAACCATACCAGCCAAACCAAAGAATGAAAGTACCAAGTGCACCGAGTGTCAAAGAGTGTCCCGGAATAGCGTGAACTTTTGTAACTTTTCCGTTCTTGTCATAATCATATTTTCCGATTCGCGGACCTAAGAAAATTGCACCGATTAAAGCTGCAGTTCCACCTACAGAGTGAATTGCTGCAGAACCTGCAAAGTCAATAAAACCAAGTTGTGCAAGCCAGCCCTGAGAATTCCATACCCAGCCTGCTTCAATAGGATAAACTACTGCAGAAATTACAGCAGAATAAATACAATATGCACTAAACTTAGTTCTTTCTGCCATTGAACCAGAAACAATAGTTGCAGCTGTAGCACAGAACACTAAGTTGAATACAAAACTTGACCAGTCAATTTCAGCAAAGTTTGTAAAAAGCTGCAGATTAGGTTTACCGATGATACCGAAGAAATAATTTTCGCTCATCATCAAACCAAAACCTAAAAGCATAAACATTGGTGTACCAATACAAAAGTCCATCAAGTTTTTCATTATGATGTTACCGGCATTTTTTGCACGGGTAAAACCAGTTTCAACCATTGCAAATCCGCACTGCATAAAGAATACAAGTGCTGCACCAATAAGGAACCAAACTCCCCAAACCTCAGACATACAAACCTCCAATAAAAAGCCGATGCGAAAACATCAGTTTTCAGACCGGCTTTTCTTTAATAAACAAGTCCGCAACGCAAACTTGAAACGCGCTCCTTTTATTTTACGCTGAACAGCATTTCGCCGTAACTTGGAACAGGCCATTTTTCTGACGGAACAAAGCCTTCAAGTTCGTCAACATTGGCACGAAGTTCATTCATTGCAGCAAATACAGTTTCTTTATAGAACATTGCAATTTCAGAAGCACCTTCAATACTCTTTACATCAACTACTGCCTTTTCAAGAGTCTGAACTTTACCGTAAATTGCACTTGTAAGCTGGCTTATTTTCTTAAGCAATTCAGCTTCGTAAGTATCTTCTGCTGATGAAACCGCATTTTTCTTTGCGATAATCGTATCAGCAAGTTCCTTTGAATAAGCGCTTGCAACAGGAAGATACATCTTTTTTACCATATCAATCATTGTCAAAGCTTCGATATTGATGATTTTTGAATAATTATCATTCTGAATTTCAAAGCGCGAATTAATTTCTGTATCACTGAATACTCCGTGTTTCTTGAACAAATCGCGGTTCTTCTGGTCAGTAAAATGTTTCAGAGCTTCTGGTGTTGACTTCAAATTAAGAAGTCCGCGTTTTTCAGCTTCTTTTACCCATGCATCATCATATCCGTTGCCGTTAAAAATAATACGCTTGTGTTCTTTGATTGTCTTAAGAATCAAAGCGTGCAAGTCTTTCTGGAAATCTTTGCTGCTTTCAAGCTGGTCTGCAAACTGACTCAATTCTTCTGCAACTGCAGTATTAAGCATAATGTTTGCACATGCAATTGAATCGCTTGAACCAAGTGAACGGAACTCAAATTTATTTCCTGTAAATGCAAACGGAGAAGTACGGTTACGGTCAGTCGTATCTTTGTTAAAATCAGGAAGAACTGTTACACCAATCTGCATTTTTTCTTTCTGATGGGAACCATAAGGTTTACCTTCTTCAAGTGCATCAAGGATTGCGCTAAGTTCATCACCAAGGAACATAGAAATAATTGCAGGAGGAGCTTCGTTAGCACCAAGACGATGGTCGTTGCCGGCAGTTCCTACAGAAATGCGGAGCAAATCCTGATATTCATCAACAGCTTTAATTACAGCACACAAGAACAAAAGGAACTGTGCATTGCTTTCTGGTGTTGCGCCCGGGTCAAGAAGGTTCTTGCCTGTATTTGTAGAAATTGACCAGTTGTTATGTTTACCGCTTCCGTTTACACCGGCAAATGGTTTTTCATGAAGCAGACAAACCATTCCATGCTTAGAAGCAACTTTGCGCATAATTTCCATTGTAAGTTGGTTGTGGTCGCAGGCAAGATTTGTCGTGTTGAAAATCGGTGCAAGTTCGTGCTGAGCCGGAGCTACTTCGTTATGTTCAGTCTTTGCAAGAATTCCAAGTTTCCAAAGTTCCTTGTTCAAATCTTTCATAAAATCCTGAACGCGTGGTTTTATCATACCAAAGTAGTGGTCTTCAAGTTCTTGACCTTTTGGAGATTTTGCGCCGAACAAAGTTCTGCCTGTAAAGATTAAGTCTTCGCGTTTTTCGTAAACAGACTTATCAATTAAGAAATATTCCTGTTCCGGGCCGACTGTTGTCTTTACAGAAGTTACGTCTGTATTGCCAAACAGTTTAAGTACGCGGACTGCCTGTTTACTGATTGCCTGCATAGAACGGAGCAACGGTGTTTTTTTGTCGAGTGCTTCGCCAGTATAAGAACAGAAACAAGTAGGAATACAAAGTGTTCCGTCTTTTATGAATGCATAAGAAGTAGGATCCCAAGCTGTATAACCGCGAGCTTCAAAAGTTGCGCGCAAACCGCCAGAAGGAAAAGAAGATGCATCAGGTTCACCTTGAACAAGTTCCTTGCCGCTGAATTCCATGATGATTTTTCCATCACTTGCCGGCTGAATAAAACTGTCGTGTTTTTCTGCAGTCACGCCTGTTAGCGGTTGGAACCAGTGCGTAAAATGAGTTGCACCTTTTTCAATGGCCCAGTCTTTCATTGCATTTGCAACGATATTTGCCACAGTCGGGTCAAGTTTTTCGCCACCCTCGATTGTTTTCATAAGTTGCTTAAAAGTTTCTTTTGGCAACCTCGCTTTCATCACTGTTTCGTTAAAAACATTTTCACCGAAAATTGATGTTACAGATTCCATAAATCCTCCAAATATTTTTTTGCAATCCATAAAACAAAAAGCGCCGTAAAATTTAAAGATGATGACACACCTTCAAAATTACGACGCCTTTGCCGATAAAGTACAAATTGTATAAAATTGCATAAAAAAAGGTCGCAGAATAATCACTTCTGCGACCTCATTGCCGTTGTTAAATTGATAATACAGTTTCTAAAAAAAACTGTCAATATATTTATTATTTTTTAATAACTTTTTTTTACATTTTGAACTATTTTTTCCATGGATTTTTGCGGACAAATGTTTCATTTCGTTCATAACCGACAGAAATAATCGTTACAGGTGTTTCGCAGAAATCTTCGATATATTTTACATAAGCTTTTGCCTGTTCTGGGAGTTCTTCAAAAGAACGGCAATTTTTAAGTTCTTTTTTCCAGCCTTTAAATTTTTCAAGAACAGGTTTTGCATTTTCAAGTTCGCTTACATTTGCAGGAAAATCAGTAACTGTTTTTCCGTTGATTTCATAAGCAACACATGCTTCGATTTGATCCATTGCATCGTAAATGTCAAGGTGAGTCAAAACAAGGCCGTCAAGCGAATTTACACGGCAAGCATAACGCAGGGCTACCAAATCAAGATAACCGCAGCGGCGTGCACGACCTGTAGTAACTCCGTATTCACGACCAGTGTCGCGGACATACTGACAAAGTTCGCCTTCGCTTTCATTATTAAACTCAGATGGCATCGGACCATTACCAACTCGTGTTTCATAAGCTTTAAATACACCGACAATCTGGTCAAGGTCATGAGGCCCGATTCCACAACCAGAAGCAGCGCCAGCAGCACAAGAAGCTCCCGAACTTACATACGGATAAGTTCCGCTGTCAAGGTCAAGCATTGCGCCCTGAGCACCTTCAAACAAAATGTTTTCGCCTTTTACTTTGTGCATTTCTGCAGCCATGTTTACGCGCATACTCAAAAGCCGGCTTCTATATTTATCAAGGTACTCTTTATCTTCGCCGTCAAATTCTGCCATTTTTTCCTGCCAGTCCAAATCTGCAAGGCGAACCCCGTCGCGATGAGCTTTTTCTGCATATGCAATTCCCATTCCGCGACCTGTTGTTCCGATAGGGCGTTTGCGAGAAGCATCACGTTCTTTATCCATTTTGCGATAACGAGGCAAAATTAAATGAGCTCTGTCAGAAATGAATACACGTCCTTCCCAGTCAATCCCGTTATCTTTTAACATTTGCAATTCATCAAAAAATGCTTCGGCATCAATTACCATGCCTGAACCAAGAAAAACTTTTTTATCTGAATAAAGGATTCCAGACGGAACTTGATGAAGCGCATACTGTTTCCCGTCAACTACAATCGTATGTCCTGCATTAGGACCTCCTGCATAGCGGACAACATATTTTGCATCTTCGGCAAGGTAATCAACGATTTTACCCTTACCTTCATCACCCCACTGAGCACCAATTACAACTACGTTCATTATTTTACCTCCGCGACATATTTAATCGCTCGCGAAAAACATTATATATCAAGAGTATAGGTAAATTCAACACGTAACAAGTTTATACCAAGTTGCGGTTGTTACGTTTGCAGCGGTTATTTTTGTTATTTTGATTAGAACAAAAAAAAGTCAGGGCTTTTTGCGTAAGCGTGCCCTGACTTGACGTATTCTACCCGACAATCATCTGATGCAGGTTTTCGAGGTTGGTGGCGGCGAGTTTAAGTTTGATTGCCGTTTCGTTTTCTGTGTTTGTCGAAGTAGAGAAGTTTTCGATTCCGGCGGCAATCTGGCGGACAGTAGAAACAATCTGGTCAAAGGCAGCGGACTGCTGGTAAATTATTTCTTTAATCTGAACGGCAGACTCAACCGTAACTTCCGACGACTTCTGGATTTCGGCAAACTTGTCTTTTAGCAGGCCTGAAAGTTCAAGACCTTCTTTGATTTTTTCTGTACCGCTTTCAGAAGTGATGATGAGGCTGTCGGAAGAATGCTGGATTTCCGTAATCCGCTCTTTTATCTGGTTTACGGAATTTGTAATTCCTGCGGCAAGACGGCGGACTTCGTTTGCGACGATGTGGAAATTTTTGCCAGACTCACCTGCGCTTGAAGCTTCAAGTTCAGCGTTGAATGCGATGATTCTCGTCTGGTCTGCGATGTCGTTGATGATTTTTACGATGTCCCAGATGCTTCCGATTTTGTCGCCGAGTTCTTTTATTCCGCTGATTGTAGAAACGTTTGCGTCAGTAATTTCGTTCATCTTGTCTAGGTTCTGCTGAAGGGTATTAAAACCGGTTTCTACATTTTTTGCCGTGCTCTCTGCAACAGAAGTAACGTCTGCGATACGTTCCGCAATGCCGCGTGTCTGCGAGTCAGTTTCTTCCATCGTTGCAAGAATTTCTTTTACGCCTGTTGACTGCTCAAGCGACGTCGAAGCCGTGCTTTCTGAAATTTCAGAAAGTTTGCCAATCGGTTCAATCATCGTGTTTCCGATTCCGCGAATGTCATCAAGAATGGAACGGAACAAAAGCACGACGCGATTTACAAGCGCGATGTTGTAAGAAACTTCGTTGTCGTAATCTGTCGGTGTAAGTTCAACCGTAAAGACATCGTTGTTGATGATGTTAGTCATTGCCGCCTGAAGTTTTTTTGTCGATTCAAGAATTCGCGACAGGAAAGAATAAACTGATGCAATGCAGACAACGATGTTTACAATCAAAGTAAAAATCAGCCTTGTAAGCTGAACTTTTGTAATGCCGAAAATCTGCGATGCAATAAAGCCATTTCCGTCAGGCGAAATCTCGTTGTGAAAATAATAGCAGGCGTAAACAAGAACAAAAACGATTACGGACAATATAATTGGAATTATTACTGAAGTCGTAAAAGTTCTTTCGTAGTGTTCGCCAAAGCATTTTTTTTCATCGAGGATTTTCTGGTCAAGTCCTTTACCAACGAGTTCCGTTTCGTATTTTGAACAGACTTTTTTTGTATAATTAAAACCAAGAAGCCCGGCGATGTAAGTTCCAAAATAACATGCAAACAAAGCGGCAAGGCTTATGTACAAATTCACTTTTAAAAGAAAATGAAATCCGCAGAAAAGAAGGTTCGCGCTTATAAAAAAATAAATGAGCGTACTTATTCTTTCATACTTCGGAATTTTGTGAAGCCTAAGAAAAAGTTTTGTCCGCTCTTCAACTGAAAATTCCCGCTTTTCCATTTCTTCAATCTGCCGCGAAGCTTTGCCTATAAACATTCTGTGCGTAATCGGACAGAGAACAAACTGCGCAATCAAAATCATAACGATGACAGCCAGAACAAATCCCCAGTATTTTCTTACGTCAACATTTATAATTAAAATTGAGTAAGAAAGAAGAACCAGTGCACAAAACATATTCGGTAAAATGGACACCTGATAACATTGTTCATACAAAGTCTTTTGTTTATTTTTCATACTACGCTCCTACTATGCTCCCAAGTTCTGCTCTTTAGGCTGAAGGCTTTTTAATTTTTCAGAAACTTCGCAAAGGCTTTCTGCAAAATTATTTATGTTCTGAGTTGAAACAGAGAAAGTTTCTGCCGCTGCGGACAACTGTCTGAGCGTAACTACAATCTGTTCAAAAGAAGCTGTCTGCTGTTCAATAATTTTTTTGATTTCTTCCGAAGACATATCAGCAGTTTCTGATGACTCTTTTAAATTCGTAAAATTGTTGTAAAGTTCTTCGACGATTTCATTTCCTGCCGTAATCTTTTTGCTTCCGCTTTGTGACGATGCCAAAAGTTTTTCAGAAGAATGTTGAATTTCTATAATGCGGTTTCTGATTTCATTTGTTGACTGAATCGTATTGTTAGTCAGGCGGCGGATTTCGCTTGCAACAAGATGAAAGTTCTGACCTGATTCACCTGCGCGCGATGCTTCAAGTTCGGCATTGAATGCGATGATGTTTGTTTGGTCTGCGATGGAATTGATTATTCCTGCGATGTCAGAAATTCCTGAAATCTTTTCGCTCAAAGATTCAATTCCTTCAAGCGTAATTTCGCTTGCCTGCTGTATTTCTGAAAGCTTCTGCATATTATGTTTTAGAATGTCAAAGCCATCGTTTATTACTTCTGTCGTGCGCCTTGCAACGAGCGAAACTTCACCGATTTTTGTAGAAATGTTCCGTGCAAGGTTGTCAGATTCTTCCATCGCAGAAAGAAGTTCCTTGATGCCGGAATTCTGCTCAAGCGAAGTAACTGCCGTTTCTTTTGAAATTACCGAAAGTTCGTTACTTGACTCGACAACCTGCATACTGATGTCAGTGCTTGCCTTTAAGATTTTCTGCAGAATGTCTGAAATCGTATTTATGAGATAAATGTTGTACATAAATTCGTTTGACAAATCTGTAGGAGAATGTTTTACGTTGTGAAGATTATTGCGGTTTATGTTTTGCAAAATCGTTCGCGTAAAATTTATCGATTTCATCATTCGCTTGAAAAGCATTGAAGACAAAAAGCAGCAGAACAGAATGTTCATTATTGAAATGCTTATAATTCTTATGAACGCAACCTGAACCGAAGTATACGAAACGTAAGCGCGCCAGGCAAGTATCATATAGAAAACGTTTATCAGAATTATCGGCCCAAAAATATGAAAGACCGTAATCTTTGTTGACGAAGTTCCGAAGCAGTGTTTTTGCGAAACTTCCGCTGCTGAAACGCCTTTTTCAATTATGTTTGCAGTATGACGTGAACAGATTTTCTGCGTCTGTTCGATTGCAAGGACAAGCCCTGCGTACGCTCCAAAAAATCCCGAGCACAGCGACATAATGATTGTTTCTGCCGACATAGTTCCAATGCGGGAACAAATAAAAGTCCAGCAAATAACACCGGCAATAAACATACAGAAAACTTCAACGCCGATTTTTTCAGGAATACCCATAGTCCGCTTCATCAGCGACGTGCGTTCCCTTTCCGTCGATTCGTAATTATAAAACCAGTCCAGATCATCAGAAACTTTTCCTGTAATGAGTTTATTTGTAATCGGCGCAAGAAAAAATTGCAGGAACAAAGTAATTCCGACAGCCCAGAGAAGCATATAGACAATACTTTCTTTTGGCAGATGAGTCGTAGTTATCATATACAAAAGTGTAATCAGTCCTGTAAGCAGATTCGGAACCATCCCGGCATCAAAAACTTCTTTTTCAAAATTGATTTTTTGCTTTTCTGCATTTTGATTGGCTTTCTTTGAAAAAATCATATTTCCTCCGTATTATTTATTTTGATGTAAGTGAAATTGCACCGTCCCAGTTTTCAGGCGGAACGGCAGAAAATTCAATACAACGGTTTTTCATTAATGTTGCAGCCCTATCGACCGGGAAAATTTCCAGAGCCTGTTCAAAATAAGGTGCAGCCAGATTAAACGCGCCGTTTATGTAAAGGCTCAAACCTTTTTCATAAAGCTGGATGTACTCTTTATCAAGCGGTTTTAAATCCGAGCGGTAAACCTGCACGCCGAGTTTTTTTCCCTTTACTTTTACAGTATCAACTTGAAGAAGATTGTAGCCTTCGTCAAGTTCATTGCGCACAGCCTGCGAAATTATAATCCGCGCGCCGTACTGTTTTGTAAGCCCTTCAAGCCGGGAAGCAAGGTTTGCAGAATCTCCGATTACAGTGTAGTCAGTCTTGTCTTTACAGCCGATGTTTCCGACGATGACTTCTCCGTAATGGATTCCAATGCCGATGTCAAATTTCATTCCCTCAGGGAACTGCAAAAGTGAACACGGAATTTCAGGTATAATCGAAACCATTTCCAATGCCGCATCAACGGCGCGCTTTGCGTTGTCAACATAACTTATCGGCGCACCAAAAATTGCCATGATTGCATCGCCCATAAATTTGTCGATAGAACCGCCGTGCGTTTTTATGACATCAACCATTCGCGAAAAATATCCGTTCAAAAAACTTACGACGTTTTCAGGCTGATTGACTTCGCTTATCGTCGTAAAGTTTCTGATGTCACAGATTAAAATTGCGACTTTGCGTTTTTCGTTTGCCGCCTGTTTTTCAGTGCTTTCAGATTTTAAAAGTTCGTCAATGATTTCATCGGGAACATATTTTGAAAACGCCGAGCGCAACCTGCCTTGAATGAAAACCGATTTTTTGTATTCGACTGCTTCTTCAAGAATAAATCCGATTTTACTGCAAAAATATTCAAGCGTAGAAACTGTAAGATAATCAAAAAAATTATTGCGCTCCGAGCCGACGTGAACAGTTCCGATAACCGCAGAACTTTCAACAGGAAAAACCATATACGAGCCGAAATGTCTTGCCCCTTCGCCGCGCTCAAAACCGTTTATCTCAGAAACTTCTTTTTTATCATACAGAAGATTTCCAAAATTCGACGTCGCCGTTTGAAAATCGTTCACGCAGATTTTGTAAAACGAGTTTTCAGAGTTCCCTGTTTTTTCTTCCTGTTCAATTACGTCAGAAGAAATGCCGGCGTAATAACACTGCACAGGCTCCTGATTTATAAAAATTACAAGCGAGTCGTACTTGCATATTGAATAAATCATAGAAAAAATTTCTTTTATAAGAGCGTCAATATTTTTTAAGTACAAAGTCAGATTAAAAATCGAATTCAAAAGCGCAAAATAATGATTAATCCGCTCCATTGAGTGAACTGCGGCAACCGGCAAATCTGTCTTTTCCTGCCGTTCTTCCTGAAAATTCTGAATGTCAACATTTTCTGTCGCAGGCGCTTTTACAGAAACTGCATTTTTCACAGCCTCAACGAGATTTTCTGACAGGTTGTTTTCAAGATACACGACACTGTTTGCGCCGCAGTTTTCAAACCAGAAATCGTTTTGCTTTTCTTCCGCAGAAAAAAGCACGAACGGAACAAAATTATATTCCGGACAGCTTTTTACAAGCGCGCAAAACTGACTTCCAGAAATCGTCTTTAAACAGACGTCAGAAACAATGCACGAAAATTTATTTTCAAGCGCATGATATGCTGCCTCTTTTCCATCAGAAAAAACAGTCACTTCAAAGCCTGCATTTTTAAGCGCACATGAAATCTGCTCTGAGAAAAGCGGAGAACTTTCTGCCAGCAAAATTTTTTCATTCATTTGACAACAGCTCCTTTGCTTTTGCAATCAGATTTTCGCGCTCAAAGTCAGATTTTACTATGTAGCCCTGCGCACCAAGCTGCTTCACTTTTTCGGCAGTGTCATTTTCGTACACAGAAGAAATTATTATGACAGGAATGTCTTTTAAATTTTCCGTGTGGCGTATATTATGCAGAAGGTCAAAGCCGTCCATTCGCGGCATTTTTATGTCTGTAATTACAAGGTCAAAATTGTACGACTTTAATTTTTCAAGCGCTTCAATTCCGTCACACGCCGTTGCAACTTTGTAGTTCTCTGACTCAAGAATTATTTTTTCGATATTGCGCGTTGTGTGAGAATCGTCAACAACGAGAACAGAATAAATCTTGCGCGATTTTTTTACTTCAAGTTCCTTTACGTCGTAAGAATTAACGCTTGTAAACCTCTGCATACAGTTAGGAATATTGAGAACAGGAATAATGCGGTAATTTTCATCAAAGACAAGTCCCTGCAAGCCTTCAAAACTTTTAAGAAGATTAGGAACAGGTTTTATTACGACAGTTTTGTAATGCAGAATTTCGTCGACCATCACTGCAATTTTTCTGTTCAGGTATTCAATTACGATAATCGGAATTTCGATGTTGTCAGCAGAATAAGTGCCAGACAGTTTTCCGATAATCGCATCAAAATCATAGACAGGCAAAAGTTCGTTGTGAAGGTTTATGACAGGTCCTTTCTGGAGTTTTAAAAATGACTCGCGCGGAACTGTAATAATTTCTTTTATGTAATGCGAAAGAATGAGGTAAAGATTTTTTCCCTGTCTGACAAAAAGTCCGTCCTGCGTTGCAAGGGACGACGGCAAAGAAAGTTCGATTGAAGTGCCTTTGTCTTTTTCGCTCGTAATCGAAATCTTGCCTTTAAGATGATCCATCTCGGAGCGCACGACGTCCATTCCGACACCGCGCCCTGAAAGTTCTGAAACCTGCTCCTTTGTAGAAAAACCTGATTCAAAAATAAACTGAATCAAATCGTCTTTCTGCATCTTCTGAATTTCCTTTGCCTGATCAGGATACAGTTCCTGAGCCTTTACACTGATTTTTTCGTAATCGATTCCTTTTCCGTCGTCGGCTACAGTTACAAAAATTCTGTTTGAGTTCTGCGAAACTTTTATGCTTACACAGCCTTTCGGATTTTTCCCAAGCCGGATCCTTTCGTCAGGACTTTCGATTCCGTGGTCAAGTGCATTGCGCACAAGGTGAATTAAAATTTTCGGCAGGTTTTCAAGAATGGTTTTGTCAATCGTAATTTCAGAATGAGGAATTTCAAATTCAACATTCTTGTCAAGCTTGATTGCTTCCGATGCGACAGAATGTTTTAAAGGCTGTAAAATCATATCGAACGGCAACATTCTGAGCGAAATTATTTTTTCCTGAATGTCAAAGCTCTGTTTTTCGAGGACTTCCATATTCTCGTCAACTTCGTGGAATTCGTCGTAGCCCAACGCCTGCACTTCGCTCTTGATTTTTGCAATTTCATTTTTAAGGCGAATCTGGCGCATAATCAGTTTGTCAAAAGACTGCAAAATTGAATTGACTTCAGAAATCTGAATTTTTATAGTTTCAGAATCGTGAAAGAGGCTGTCCTCTTCTTCCTGAGCTTCTGCTTCCTGCGGCTTTTTTTCCGGTTCAAAGTCAGTTGAAAATTCTTCGCCCGTAAATGCTTTGTGGATATTTTCGATTATAAAATCAAAATTAACAATGTCCTCGCTTCCGTTTTTTTCGATGCTGTCAACGGCTTTTCTTACAACAGAAATTATATTCAGTAAAAGAGTAAGATAAGTTTTGTTTATTTCAAACTGATTGCTCTGAAGTTTTTTAAAAACGCTTTCCGTTTCGTGAATGATTTTTTCGATTTGCGGAAATTCCATCATTCGCGAAGTTCCTTTGAGCGTATGCAGAATTCGCAGAAGTTCTTTGACTGCATTTTCGTCGCGGTTGTTCTTACTAAGCCTGATGCAAAGTTCGTCAAGAAAATCAAGATTTTCGCAGGCTTCGACAATATAATCCTGAACGAAACTTTTTTTATCAAAAAAATTACTGCCTGTCTGTTCTGCCATATTTCCCTCCTTGTCAGCTTTTTAATTTCTCGCACAGAGAATAAATATAAGACGGACTGAACGAATCCAGAATAAAATCGTACGGATTTTTTTCCTGCATTTTTTCAAGCAGTTTCCTGCACGTATCAAAAGAACGGTTTGCCTTTTCTGTTTTGCCCATATCCTTTAAAACAATTCCGTGATAAAAAAATGCCGGCCAGAAATCAGGTTTTAAAATCCCTGAGGACTCAAAAAAAATTTCTGCCTGTTTTTTGTTGTCAGAATTATACTCGATGTAGCCGTTAAAAAAATACGAAAACGGTTTTGTTTCTATATTGCTTGATAAAGATGCCGCCGTTTTTTTTGCGCCGTCAAAATCTTTTAAATGTATCTGCTGAAGGATTTTTTCGTTTACTTCTGCAAGCTGTTTTTTAAGCAGAACGTCCGGCTTGCCGTCATCAGAAACAAGCACTGTCTTTGGAATACTTTTTGAAGAAGATTTTTTTGACTTTGGCTTTTCAAAATTTTTGACAGGTTTATTATCCTGTTTTTGTGACAAAGCGCTTTGTTTCTGTTCAGAGTTTACCTGCTTTTCGCCCTTCTGAAAAAAGTAAACGGTTTTAAAATGCGATCTGTAAAGCGAATCAGAAATCATATTGTCAGCAATACAACCTATTTCGTTCATCGAAAAAAACAGTTTGCCATCAGGCTTTATGTAATCAGAAATTTTTTCAAGAACTTCAATGCGCGTTTTTACGTCAAAATAAATGAAAACATTTCTTAAAAAAATCAAGTCGAACGCACTTTCAGACGGCATCTCAAAATCAGAAGCGAGATTGTATTTTGAAACTTTTATCTTTTGAATAAAATCTTTCCTGAACGTAAAAAGCCCTGAGCCATCTTCCATTCCGTATTTTTGCAAAATCGGGTGAAACTTCTGACCGTCAGTGCGGAACGAATTTTTTGTGTACGTTCCGTTTTTTAAAACAGAAAGCGCGCCCTCGTCAATGTCAGTTGCGTATACTGTCGCATCAATTCCGCACTCAAGCGCAAGTGCCAGAAGCGAAATCGCTTCTTCTCCTGTAGAGCACGCACCGCTCCAAATTGCAACTTTCTTTCCGAACAGGCCCGGGAAAACAGATTCCTTCAAAAATTCAAATTGCTTTTCTTCCCTAAAAAAATACGTTTCGTTTATCGTGATTTTTTTTATAAGTTCGCAAAAATCTTCTGTGTCAGGTTTCAGCGATTTTACAAACTGTTCTATCGAAATATTTTTTTCCCTGCTTTTTTCGTCAAGAAAATTGCGGACAGTGTTCTCCTGAATTTTTGCAAGAACGATTCCCGTGTGAGAAAGTATTTTTTCTGATATTTCGTTTATAAACTCGTCTGCCATTTTTTCCTAATTATTTTCCTTACTGCATGCAAGCATTTTCAGTCTGCCTGCAATGTCGTCAAGCGAAAGAACTTCTACAGAACCGCCGGCTTCAAACGCAGCCTTTGGCATTCCGTAAACGACGCATGATTCTTCTGCCTCCGTAATCGTGTAACCACCACACTCTTTTATTTTGCAGCAACCTGCCGCGCCGTCGTTGCCCATTCCAGTAAGAAGAACTGCAATACACTTTTTATTCAGAACGGAAGCCGCACTGAAAAACATTTTGTCTACGGAAGGGCGCAGAAAATTCATCGGCTCGTCTTGATTAAGTTCTATAAGAAATCCGTTTTTTCCGTCGGACTTTATCACAAGATGATAGTCAGCCGGCGCAAAATATACGTTGCCGTTTTTGGGCACGACACCCGACTCTGCAAGATGAACAGGAAGCGAAGTGTTTGAGTTGAGCCAGCTGATAAGATTTTTGTCAAACACGGAATCTATGTGCTGTGTTATCAAAATCGGGAGCGGAAAGTCTGCGCCGATTTCAGAAAGAAGTTTCTGAATTGTTCCCGGCCCGCCTGTTGAAACTCCGATAAACACCGCCTTATAGTCAGAATGTGATTTGACAGGCATTGTGTCTTTGGGAACTTCTGCAAAAGTTTTTTGCGGAGTATGCGGAGTGTCGTTAAAAATTTTTTCAAGCTGAACTGAATAGTCCTTGAGGTTTTCCTGCGAAACAGAAGCAAAGGACGGTTTTTTTGTTACGTAAATTTTTGAAGAAGCATGGCAGTCAGTAAATTCTGAATTTACAAAAAGCAGGGTCTGAATTCCGAGATTTTTTAATTCAAAAATTATCGACTCAAATTTCATTCCTTCAAAAAATGCGGTATCAACGATAAGCGCATCGGGCTTGAACTCGCTGACTTTGGACTGAAGCTCGGCAAAAGAAAGCGCGTAACCGGCATATTCAAAAGCGGGATTTAAATGTATGATTTCTTTTTCAATCGACCTTGTAACGGCGGAACTGTCAGCTATTAAAATTTTTTTCATACAGGTTCTCCATGCTTTTGCAAATTCCATTTTTTGTAGAAATCTAAAAAGCTCCGTACGTCAAGCAGAAAGCCGTTTTTTTCTTTTGAAAAATCGCCTGCAAGAATTCCGCGTAACTTGAAGAATTCAAAATACACAGTTGAAAAAAGCGAAAAGGTGCATATTTCTTTTTCGATGATTTTGCAGTCCGCCGAAGTTATGAGGGCAAAATTTTCAGAGCCGTCAAAAAGTCCCTGCGACTTTAAGACAAGCGCCGTCCTCATCGACGACGAAGCAATCTGACGGCAGAACAACTGCGCGCACAAATCAAAATCGATGTACGGAAGTTCCGTTTCAAAAACATCAGAGGAATTTATTTTTATCCTGCTGTCCTGCATATTTTCTTTCTGACAGCAGATTGCGCTCGGAATTTTTTCTTCTGCGATAAAAAAATTTATTGCCGGATAAGAAAGGCAGATGAATTTTTTACGATGCTGCAAGGTCTTTTCCTACCTTCTTCAAAAAAGCTTTTAGATTGATAATAAAGATTTCGCGCTCGCCTGTGTTCAGCGTGCCGTCAAAAAATTCAGAAATGTCATTTTCGGAAAAGCGGACAATCTCGGAATCGGAAGCCGTATAAAATTCTTTTACGTCCGTAATTTTTAAGCACGTGTTGCTTTCGTCATTGAGAACGACAAAAAGCGATGCGTTCTGTTCGCTCTCGCCGATGAGTGCGGCAATATCAATTACGGCATAAGGGTCGCCGTACCTGTTCAGAATTCCGATGATGTACGATGGAACAAAAGGAACCGGGAAAACTTCGGAGTCTTTTAAAATCTCCTTTACTGCGCCCGACGGAAAAGCAAAGAGCCTGTCGTTAATTGCAAAAATAAGATAAGTCGTTTTTTTTGAAGAAGTCCCGCCTGCGTCCTGTTCAACCTTACTTTTTTTTATTTCTTGAATTAAATTCTCATCCATAAAAATATTTTATAATAGGTCAAGTAAAAAAACAAGAAAATAGTTTGTCAAGTTCACAGAGAATATATCGTAAAAGGAATATAAATGCGGAAATTTATAAAAAAAAATTTAAAAAAAACTTGACAAATCAAAAAACACAGGTGAAAATATAACCATATTGCGCAATCGGTTGCGCTAAAAAAGTTTTTTTTGCGCAAACACATTTTATCAGGAGGTGTAATAAAAACTTTGCCTGAAGTAGCGTCAAAGTTTTTATTCACAAGTTCGCGTTGCGAACTTCCTTATCAACTGCCGCTTCTCATTTCATTGCGAAGCGGCATAAAAAGTCAATCGATTGTTGAAACAATCTTCTTGACTTTTTATGGGAGGAAAAATGAAAAATACAACTTTTGCAAAGCGGTTTTTTATTGCCGCTCTTGCACTTATTACATCATTCGCTTATACACAGACAAAAACAAACTTCGTTACAGATTCATCTTTTGAAAGCGGCAAGCTTGGAGAATGGGTACTTGACGGAGAAAACGCTTCCTGCTTTGTCGAAGAAAACAAAGACAATGCACATTCAGGAAAATTCACTTACAAATACTGGAAAGACAAAGCCTTTAAGTCAACGCTCAAACGAAAAATCACAGGGCTCCAGAATGGAACTTACATCCTTTCTATCTGGGCAATGGGCGGCGGCGGAGAAAAAGAAATCCGCTTTTTTGCAGAAAACTTTGATGCTTCCGGCAAGCAGCTTTCAGTGCAGGCACAAAACACCGGCTGGCAGAAATGGAAAAAATATTCGATTGAAGTTCCTGTTCAGAACGGAGAAATTACAATCGGAATTTTCCTTGATGCAAACGCAGGAAACTGGGGCAACTTTGACGACGTTACTCTGGAAAAAAAATAAACGTCACAACTTAATTTTTTAACACAGTTTTTATACTGAATAATTTAATGAGGTAATTTTTATGAAGAAATTTGTTTCACTTTTAACATCGATGATAGTTACACTTTTTGTAATTGGCTGCAGCAACCCGAGCAGTTCAAGTGGTGGAAGTTTGGGTACGGGGGGGGGCAGAGGATAATGGAACAAAAATTTATAATAATTCCGTAACTCTTACTAGCAATCCAGAACAAATTGTTAAAGCAGACGATTTGAAAGATTTAGAAATCAAAGAATTAATTATAACTGCCTATAATTTTTCTGCTTATAATACAAAAGATAGTTGGGTAACATTTACAGCAGATACAACCTGGTCTACAAAATTGGAAAAATCTTCATCCAGTTCTTATTCAGATGAAAAATCTGGTTGGTCTTGGAGTGTTACAGATTCTGAAACAATAGCAAGATTTAAAGAAGGTGGAATTTATGTTGCCGGAACAGCAGAATCAACTGTAACTATAACTGTTTCATACAAATAACTTTCCAAACAACTAATCACCCAATCAATCAGGACTGCGGATTTTTTTCAATAAAATCTTGCGTCCTGTTTACAGGAGATTCCATGAAAAAAACTTTTCCCCTTCTTCTGCTGCCATTAATCCTAATTACATTTTTCATAATCAGTTGCAGTAACCCAAGTACATCAGGTTCCTCTGCCGGCAATTCTCAGCAAACAAGTGTTTCTGCAAACAACAAAAAAACTTTTACAGGTTCACTCGAACTATTAGTTTCTGCAGACGACTTGCAGAATGCATCAAAAGTTATAATCGCTTTCTCAGATATTTCTAATCCAGACTGCTGGATAACAATTGCAGCAGATACAGACTGGCAAATAAAAGACACATTAAAAGGAGAAGACTGGTCAACACTTTCATTTAAAGCAGTAATTACAGATTTGGCTAATGGCAGTTCATATCTTTCAAATGGAATATACATTGCAGGAACATCCGGTGTAACTGCAAACATTGCTGTAAAAATAATTCCAGAAGCAGACAGCCTCGATTCATTTTGCCGTGGCGTAGATGCCTCAATGGTAAAATATCTTGAAGACAATGGAGCAGTATACAAAACAAGTGACGGAACTACAGGCGACTTCTTTGCAATCATAAAAAGCTACGGTGTAAACTGGGTTCGGTTCAGGCTTTGGGTTGATCCAAAAACTTATGCTTCTCAAGTCGGAACATCTGATTCAACTTATCCGCAGGGTCTATGCGATTTAGACACAGTAAAACAACTTGCCGCACGCGCACAGAACGCAGGATTACGCTGGCTTTTGGATTTTCACTACAGCGACACATGGACACACCCGGGACAGCAGATAATTCCCCTGTCGTGGTCAGGTGTTTCTGCCGGAAGTGCAATGGCAGAAAAAATAAGTGAATATACAACAGAAGTTCTTACAGAACTAAAAAATGCTGACCTTACTCCTGACATGGTTCAAGTCGGAAACGAAGTTACAAGCGGAATGTGCGTAGGAAAAACATCTGATAAAACAAACTTAAAATCATATCTTGAAGCAGGATGCAAAGCCGTAAAAGATTTTGACAGTAATATTCTCGTCATGATACACGTTGACAAAGGCGGAAGTTCATCAATTTCGTCTTTCTTTAGCAATTATGGCAACGATTATTATGACATAATAGGACTTTCCTGGTATCCGATGTATGATTCTCACGGCAGCATTCAAAACCTTGGAAGCAACATCAGCACATTTGCCAAAACAGGAAAAAAACTCATCGTTGTAGAAACAAGCTGGGCATGGAGCAACGGTTACAATGACTGGACTAGTAACGTTTGCGGTAAATCAGAAAGTGACACGGCAGGTAATTATCAATATACAGCAGCCTCGCTTTTAAATTACTCAGGCATTACAATTTCAACAGACAGCAACAGTCAAAGCTATGTCGAAGCAACAGAAGAAAATCAGTACAATGTTTTAAATGCCATTTTTGAAATTACAAAAGCAAACAACGGAAACGGAGTTTTTTATTGGGGCGGAGAATGGATTGCTTACGGAAACGAAACAGAAGCCCCGTATGGTTCAACCTGGGAAAATCAGGCACTGTTTGATTTTAACGGAATTCCGCTTAAAGCTCTTGATGTATTCGGAAACTCCGACTATAAATAAAATTCAAACTTGCATTCTGGAGATTATTATGAAGAAAAAATTTATAATTCTGACATCATTGTTTTTTATCTCTTTTGGGTATTGCAAAGACGCTGCCAAAACTATCCCATTCCCTGCTGACTTTGCGCGCGGGGCAGACATCAGCTGGGTTACCGAGATGGAAGACGACGGAATAAAATTCTGCAATGACAGCGGAGAAGAAAGTGACTTGTTCCGCCTGATGAAAGACTGCGGAATGAACTCTGTAAGGCTTCGTGTCTGGGTAAACCCGGAAAATCAATACGGCAATTACTGCAACAAAGCCGATGTCATAAAAAAAGCAAAACGAGCTTTTGAACTCGGAATGGATATTATGATTGATTTTCATTACAGCGACATTTTTACAGACCCGGGCAGACAGCTAAAACCTTCCGCATGGCAAACATGTTCAACCCCTGCAGAAATCGAAGCAAAAATAAAAGAACATACACAAGACATTCTTGCAGAACTTAAAAAAGCCGGAATTTCTCCAAAATGGATTCAAATCGGAAACGAAATCAATGCCGGAATGTTATGGGACGACGATGCAAGTTTAAGCGCCGGAACATGGGATTCTGACGGAACTTACACAAACGGTTATTCGTTCAAAGAAAATTTTTCAAATCTTTCGTCTTACATCAATGCAGGATATGAAGCTTCAAAAAATATTTTTCCTGATGCTTCTGTCATAATTCATCTGGCAGACGGATTCAACGTTGAAACATTTAAATGGATTTTTGACGAATTAAAAACGCTTGGCACAAACTACGACATCATAGGACTTTCGCACTATCCGCAGAACAACACGTCAAAAAGCTGGAAAACAATGAACGATGAAGCCGTATCGACAATAAAGACAGTCGCAAAGCGCTATGGCAAAAAAGTCATGGTCTGCGAAGTCGGAACAAAAAGCAGTGACGAAAACCTTGCAGCAAAAGTCATGTCAGATTTTATGACAAAAATAGTTTCTATAAATTCCTGCGCTGGTATTTTTTACTGGGAACCACAAGTTTACAACTGGAAACCAAGTTATTATAACAGTGTCGGCTGGAGCGCCTACGATATGGGCGCTTTTACTTCAAAAAGAAGTCCAGCCAAAGTCTTAAAAGTTTTTAACGGAACTACTTTTTAACAAATCCTGCTTTTTTGATTCGTTCAATAGCTTCGATTGTTTTTTCGTAATTTCCAAAAGAAGTCAGGCGCAAATATCCTTCGCCTGCCTGTCCAAAACCGCTTCCTGGGGTTCCTACAACCTGGCACTTGTCTAAAAGCTCGTCAAAGAAAGTCCAGCTTGTAAAACCCTCAGGAATTTTGAGCCAAACATAAGGCGAGTTTTTTCCGCCAAAACATTTAAAACCTGCTTCTGTCAGACCGTCAAAAATTATTTTTGCATTTCTTCTATAATATTCCAGATTTTCCTGAATCTGCTTCTGACCTTCTGCAGAATAAACGGCTTCAGCAGCACGCTGAGTTATGTATGAAACTCCGTTGAATTTAGTTGACTGGCGGCGTCCCCAAAGCGCATTAAGTTTTGTTCCTTCAAAAACAAGCTCATTCGGAACAACTGTATAACCACAGCGGACACCAGTAAAACCTGCCGTCTTTGAAAAAGAACGCAGTTCAATCGCACACGATTTTGCGCCTTCAATTTCATAAATTGACTTTGGCACATCAGGTTCTGCAACAAACGCTTCGTACGCAGAATCAAATAAAATCAAACTATGGTTTGCATTTGCAGCGTCAACCCATTTTTTTAAATATTCTTTATTTGCAACAGCTCCAGTCGGATTGTTAGGAAAACAAAGATAAATTATGTCAGGCAGTTTTGCAGGAATTTCAGGCAGAAAATTGTTTTCTTCCGTACAAGGTAAAATCGTAATATTGTTTTTTCTGCCGTTCATTATGTTTGTGTCAATGTAAACCGGATAAACAGGATCGCAGATTCCGACAGAATTGTCAGTTGCAAAAATGTCACCGATATTTCCGCAGTCAGATTTTGCACCGTCAGAAAGGAAAATTTCGTCTTTGGTAAGTTCAATTCCACGATTAGTATAGTCGTTCTTTAAAATTGCTTCGAGAATAAAATCATAACCATGTTCAGGCGGATATCCGCGGAAAGTTTTTTCTACTGCCATTTCGTCAACGGCTTTGTGCATTGCATCAATTACAACCGGACACAAAGGACGCGTTACGTCTCCAATTGAAAGTTTTATGACATCTGCATCAGGATGAGCTGCCTGATATTCGCGCTGCTTTTTTGCAACAGTTGAAAAAAGGTAATTTGCTTCAAGGTCTAAAAAATTTCTATTGATTTTCATAATATCTCCAAAAACAAAAAGGCCATAAACAAATTTCACACTTTAAAAGTTTTACTGAAATTCATTCACGACCTCTTTGCCATTTGTTTTATTCTATTAATTTCTTTTGAAAATTTCAATATTCTTTTTAGGATTCTGTATAATTGCAAAAATCACTTTATCTAGTAAAATTGGGCAAAATAAACAAATAATCCAGATTTTTTAAAAATTTATTACAGGGGAATTGACAAGAATCCGTCTAAGTTTTATAACTAGAAAGGTTGTAAAAAAATGAGCAAAGACGTTCGTTCAATTTGATGATTCTATCGCCAAATGGAATGAGCGTCTTTTTTTTTGGAGGATTTATGTCGTATCAATTTGATGTTCAAAAAATAACTGAGGACTGTATTGAATGGCTTCGTTCATGGTTTTTATCAAACGGAAACAGCCAGACAAAGGCAGTCATCGGAATTTCCGGCGGTAAAGATTCTGCGCTTACTGCAAAGCTCTTAGTCGAAGCCCTTGGCAAAGAAAAAGTCTTCGGTGTTTTAATGCCAAACGGAATTCAAAAAGACATCAGCGACAGTCAGAAAGTCTGCGAAGTTCTTGGAATAAAAAATATAACGATTGACATTTCTGATGCCTATGTCGGCTTAACAAAAAACATCAAATCATTTTTACCAGAAAACGATTTTTCTTATTCAAATTACAGCACAAATACTCCTGCCCGCCTCAGAATGACAACCCTTTACGGAATTTCAGCAGTCATCGGAAACAGCATGGTCGCAAACACATGCAACTTAAGCGAAGATGCAATGGGTTACAGTACGCTTTACGGAGATGCTGCCGGAAGTTTTGCACCAATAAGCAAGCTTACAACTGACGAAGTCGTTGCAATGGGCGATTTTCTCGGAATGCCAAAAGAAATCATGCACAAAGCACCGTCAGACGGAATGTGCGGAAAAACAGACGAAGACAATCTCGGCTGGACATATCACGAAGTAAACGAACTCATCAGGCAGAACATCAAAGGCTCGCATTACGAAAAAATAATCGAACGCTGGAACAAAAACAAATTCAAGCTTCAGCTTATTCAACTTCCTTGCTATATGCCGGATTTGCCGATAAACCTTTCTGACTTTCCGGGAGTTTCAAAATGAAAAAAGCCTTTTTGATTCTCGCAGACGGAACAGTATTTGAAGGTCAATCAATTGGTGCAGAAGGAATTACAATAGGAGAAACAGTTTTTACAACTGGAATGACAGGGTATATCGAAACGCTTACAGACCCGAGTTATTTTGGTCAAATTGTTACACAGACTTTTCCGCTTATCGGAAATTACGGCGTAATTCCAGAAGATTACGAAAGTTCAAAAAGCTGGGTGCGCGGTTATATCGTACGCGAGTTATGCGACACCCCGTCAAATTTCAGATGCGAATTCAAATTGAATAAATTTTTAAAAGAGCAGAGCATTGTCGGCATTTCAGGAATTGACACAAGAGCACTGACAAAAAAACTCCGTGAATCAGGCGTAATGAACGGAATGATTTGTTCTGGAGAATCAAGACCACAGATTAACGACACTCTTTTAACGCAGATAAAAAATTATAAAATTACGCAGGCAGTTGAATCTGTCAGCTGTACAAATTATGCAAAACAAAATGCGGAATACGGAATTAATAACAATACCGGGTTCCGCATTGTTTTATGGGACTTTGGCGCAAAAACAAACATTCAGCGTGAACTTGAAAAACGCGGCTGCAAAGTTACTCTACTTCCTGCCAAGACAACAGCAGAAGAAATCCTTAATATAAATCCCGACGGAATCATGCTCAGTAACGGCCCTGGCGACCCTGCAGAAAATATCAATATTATAAATGAACTTAAAAAAATCTGCGAGTGGAACAAAACGCAAGCCTGTCAAAAATCAAAAAAGCAGATTGCCGTTTTTGGAATCTGCCTCGGACATCAACTTCTTGCGCTAGCACGAGGATGTTCAACTTTAAAATTAAAATACGGACACAGGGGCGGCAATCACCCTGTCAAAGATTTGGAAACTGACCGCGTATATATCACAAGCCAGAACCACGGCTATGCGGTAGATTCAAAATCAATTCCGGACTTTGCCAGAGAAAAATTCATAAACGTAAATGACGGAACTTGCGAAGGAATAACTTACACCGACATTCCGGCATTCAGCGTTCAGTTTCACCCAGAAGCTTGCGGCGGACCGCATGACACAAATTATCTGTTTGACAAATTCCTAAAACTCATGGAGAATTGCAATGCCTCTAAATAAAGATATTCATAAAGTAATGGTAATCGGTTCCGGGCCTATCATAATCGGTCAGGCTGCAGAATTTGATTATGCAGGAAATCAGGCGTGCCGTGCGCTTACTTCTTTAGGACTTGAAGTTGTCCTTGTAAACTCAAACCCGGCAACTTTAATGACAGACAAAAGCATGGCAGACGAAATTTACATTGAGCCTCTGACCTTAGAAACTGTCCAGCGCATAATCGAAAAAGAAAAACCGGATTCCCTGCTTTCAACTCTCGGAGGACAGACAGGGCTTACATTAAGCATGGAACTTGCAAAATCAGGCTTCCTTAAAAAGCACAACGTTCAGCTTCTCGGTGCAAATCCAGAAACAATTGATAAAGCCGAAGACCGTCAGATGTTCAAAGACACAATGCTAAAAATCGGCGAACCTGTAATTCCGTCAAAAGTCGTAACAACTTACGAAGATGCGCTTGATTTTGTTCATAACGAAATCGGACTTCCTGCAATTATCCGTCCGGCTTTTACTCTTGGCGGCACTGGCGGCGGAATCTGCCGTACAGAAGATGAACTTGACGAAATCGTAAAAAACGGACTGCACCGCTCGCCTATTCACCAGATACTCGTAGAAAAATGTATCAGCGGCTGGAAAGAAGTTGAATTTGAAGTAATGCGCGATTCAAAAGGAAACGTTATTACAGTCTGTTCAATGGAAAACATTGACCCTGTCGGAGTGCACACAGGCGACTCAATTGTCGTAGCGCCGACTTTAACTCTGGCAGACAAAGAATACCAGATGCTCAGAACCGCCGCCCTAAACATCATAAGCGAGCTAAAAATCGAAGGCGGCTGCAACTGTCAGTTTGCTTTAAATCCCGACAGCTTTGAATATGCCGTCATAGAAGTAAATCCGCGCGTAAGCCGTTCTTCTGCACTGGCAAGTAAAGCCACCGGCTACCCGATTGCAAAAGTTGCAGCGCTCATTGCAGTAGGTTTTACACTAGACGAAATTCCAAACTTTGTTACTAAAAAAACAAAAGCCTGTTTTGAACCTGTACTCGATTATGTCGTAGTAAAAATGCCAAAATTCCCGTTTGACAAATTTGTCTATGCAAAACGCAATCTCGGAACACAGATGAAAGCCACCGGCGAAGTTATGGCAATCGGACAGTCGTTTGAAGAAGCCCTGTTAAAAGCAGTGCGCGGCGCAGAACTAAAAACTTCAACGCTTGATCTTCCGTTTTTAAAAACTGAAAATTCCGAAAAAATAATTTCTCGCGTTTCAAAATGCACTGACCAGAGAATTTTTGCAATTTATCAGGCATTAAAACGTAACATCCTTACACCGGAACAAATCCACGAAATCACAAAAATCGATATGTTCTTTTTGCAGAAAATTCAGAAAATCGCAAAAACAGAACAGGAACTGCACGATTCGTCTTCCGCAGATAAACCGCAGGAACTTCTTTACAAACCTGTTTCATTTAAAATGGTCGATACTTGCGCCGGAGAATTTTCTGCAGAGACGCCGTATTTCTATTCAACTGCAAGCGGCGAAAACGAAGCAAAAAATTATCTGGACGAAATTCACTCAAAGCCTGACAGTAAAACTTCAAAAGGAACGATTATAGTTTTGGGTTCAGGTCCGATAAGAATCGGTCAGGGAATTGAATTTGACTATGCATCAGTTCAATGTGTATGGGCATTAAAAAAACTCGGCTACGAAGTTGCAATAATCAACAACAACCCAGAAACAGTTTCAACAGACTTTGATACTGCCGACAGACTTTATTTTGAACCGCTTACACCAGAAGACGTAATGAACGTCATCAATACAGAAAATCCGGTCGGTGTTGTAGTCGCATTCGGCGGACAGACTGCAATCAACCTTACAAAATTCCTTGACAGCAAAGGCATAAAAATCCTTGGAACTTCCGCAGACTCAATTGACCTTGCAGAAGACCGCGAGCGCTTTGAAGAACTTTGCGACAAGCTGGACATCAAGCGCCCAAAAGGAGTTACAGTCTTTACAGAAGCCGAAGCACTCGAAGCTGCCGCCCGGCTTGAATACCCTGTCCTTCTTCGCCCTAGTTATGTCCTCGGCGGTCAGAATATGATAATCGCAAATACACCGGCAGATGTCAAAGAATATATGGCAATCATTTTAAGGCAAAAAATCGAAAACCCTGTTTTGATTGACAAATATATGGAAGGAACAGAACTCGAAGTCGACGGAATCTGTGACGGCGAAGACGTACTCATTCCCGGAATTATGCAGCACGTTGAGCGCACAGGAATTCACTCAGGCGACTCAATCGCAGTATATCCGAGTTGGAGCATTACAGAAGAACTCAAAGAAAAAATCGTCCGCCAGACACATGACCTTGCTTTAGCACTCGGAACAAAAGGCCTTGTAAACATTCAATACTTGATTTACAAAAACGAGCTTTACATTATCGAAGCAAATCCGCGCTCAAGCCGTACAGTTCCGTATATAAGCAAAGTTACGGGAATCCCTATGGTAGAACTTGCAACGCGCGCAATGATGGGCGAAAAAATCCGCAATATGGGATTCGGAACAGGACTTTACCGTGCACCAGATTATTTTGCAGTAAAAGTTCCTGTTTTCAGTTTTGAAAAATTAATGGACGTAGACACAGCCTTAGGTCCTGAAATGAAATCTACAGGCGAAGTTCTCGGTATTGCAAAAACACGCGAAGAAGCGCTGTTCAAAGGTTTAACAGGAGCAGGAATAAAAATCATACGTCCTGCAAAATCATTTAATAAAAATGAAAACGCGCCTGGAATTCTGTTCAGCGTAAAAAAAATGGATTTACCAGAACTGCCTGCAATCGCAAAAAAATTCGCAAGCCTTGGATTTTCACTTTACGGAACAGAAGGCAATGCCATGACAATCGAAAAAAGCGGAATGAACGTAACGCGCGTAAACAAAGTTCACGAAAACATAAACGACAACATCATTACGCTGCTTGACTCAGGAAAAATCGCTTATGTACTTTCAACTTCTGCCAAGGGAAGAAACCCTGATGCAGAAAGCGTAAAATTCCGGCGGCACGCTGTAGAGCGCGACATTGAATGTCTTACGTCGCTGGACACGGCAAACGCACTTGCAGATTGTCTTGCAGGCAATTTTACAGAACAAAACGTAAATCTCGTAGACATAAAAAAATTGTTTTAACCGTTTGAATATTTGCTATTATGGAGGCCAGCATATTATGAACACTAAATTTATTTTTGTAACAGGCGGCGTTGTCAGCGGCTTAGGTAAAGGAATAACAGCTGCATCACTTGGACGTCTTTTAAAATGCCGCGGATTAAAAATCGCTTCACAAAAGCTAGACCCATATATGAACATTGACCCGGGCACGATGAGTCCTTTTCAGCATGGCGAAGTTTTCGTCACTGATGACGGTGCAGAAACAGACCTTGACTTAGGGCACTACGAAAGATTTATTGACGAAAACTTAAACCAGTATTCAAACCTTACAAGCGGCCGCGTTTACTGGAATGTTCTAAACAAAGAACGCAAAGGTGAATATCTTGGACAGACAGTTCAGATTATTCCGCACGTAACAAACGAAATAAAAGATTTCATTTTAAAAAATGCAAATGTTTCAGGCGCAGATGTCAGCATCGTAGAAATCGGCGGAACAATCGGTGACATCGAAAGTCAGCCTTTTTTGGAAGCAATCCGCCAGCTTGCACTTGAAGTAGGCAGAAAAAACTGCCTTTTCATTCACGTATGTCTTGTTCCGTATATCAGCGGTTCTGACGAATTTAAATCAAAGCCTACGCAACATTCCGTAAAAGAAATAATGGCAGTCGGCATTCACCCTGACATCATCGTAACAAGAAGCGACGAAGAAGTCCCTGACGAAATTAGAAAAAAGATTTCGCTTTTCTGCAATGTTTCAGAAGACTGCGTAATTGACAACAAAACACTTTCAAGCCTTTACGAAGTTCCCCTCATGCTGCACGAACAAAAAATGGACGACGTCGTTTGTCGCGAACTCGGTCTTGAAGAAAAGCCAGTCGATTTATCCGAGTGGCAAAAAATGGTCGAAGCAATTCACAACAGAAAAGGCGAAATCCAAATTGCGCTCGTCGGAAAATACGTAAAACTTCACGATTCATATTTGAGCATTGTCGAGTCATTGTATCATGCAAGTTTTGTTGTCGGCAAAGAAGTCAAAATCAAATGGGTCGACAGCGACACTGTAACTGACGAAACTGCAAAAGAAATTTTTAAAGACTGCAAGGGAATTATTCTTCCCGGCGGATTCGGCAACCGTGGCGTAGAAGGAATGATATGCGCCTGCCGTTATGCACGCGAAAACAAACTTCCGTATTTTGGAATATGTCTTGGAATGCAAATCGCAGTAATCGAATTTGCAAGAAGCGTACTAGGCTACACTGATGCAAATTCCCGGGAATTTGACGAACAGTGTTCTCATTCTGTAATCGACCTTATGAAAGACCAAGAAGGCGTAATTATGGGCGGCACAATGCGGCTCGGGAAATACCCATGCAAAGTTATGCCAGACACAATTTTAAGCAAAGCATACCAGAAAGACGAAATAGAAGAACGCCATCGTCACCGCTACGAGTTCAACAATGACTACCGCAAACAAATGACAGATGCCGGACTCATAATCAGCGGAACAAGCCCTGACGACAAACTTGTCGAAGCAATCGAAATTCCAAATCAGTTTTACATCGGCGTTCAGTTCCACCCGGAATTTAAATCACGCCCAAATGCAGCAGGTCCTCTGTTCGTAGAATTTGTAAAAGCCTGCAACTAAAAATAACTGCATAAAAATGAGTTCCTGCAAGAAACCAAGTAAGTTTTTCAGGAACTCATTTTTTTATTTAAATTTTTTCTGCAATTTCGTAAATCAGTTTTTCGGACTTTTCCCAGCCAAGGCAAGGGTCTGTAATTGATTTTCCGTAACAACATTCACCAGGTTTCTGGTTTCCGTCTTCGATGTAACTTTCAATCATAAAACCTTTCAATATTTTTGAAATACGTTCACTGTGACGGCAAGAGTTTAAAACGTCCATAATGATTCTCGGCTGCTCAAAAGGATTTTTGCCAGAATTAGAATGGTTCGTATCAATAATTACACCGGGATTTTTAAGTTCACGCTTATCATATTCATCACAAAGCCTAACTAAATCTTCGTAGTGATAATTCTGAATGTTGTTGCCGTGCTTGTTTGTACTTCCGCGCAAAATTGCATGAGTAAAAGGATTTCCCTCTGAGTGAACTTCCCAGCCGCGATAAATAAAAGTGTGGTGATGCTGGGCTGCAAGAATTGCGTTCATCATGACAGTGTAATCGCCACTTGTCGGATTTTTCATTCCTACAGGAACTTCAATCCCGCTTGCCGTAAGCCTGTGCTGCTGGTTTTCAACAGAACGCGCACCGACTGCAACATAGCCAAGCAAATCGTCAAGATACTGGTAATTTTCAGGGTAAAGCATTTCATCTGCGCATACAAAACCAGTTTCGGCTACCGCACGCATATGGATATGACGCGTTGCAATTATTCCCTTGAACATATCAGGTTTTGCATTCGGGTCAGGCTGATGCAGCATCCCCTTGTAACCGTCACCAGTCGTACGCGGCTTATTCGTATAAATGCGCGGCACTATAAGAATTTTATCCTTTACCTTTTCCTGAACATTTCTAAGCCGCGTAACATAATCAATTACACTGTCTTCGTTATCTGCCGAACAAGGTCCGATTATAAGCAAAAGCTTGTCAGACCGGTTTTCAAAAACAGCCTTTATTTCATTGCGCTTAGCTTCGACAGTTTTGTCCATTTCCATTGTCAAAGGATTCAGTTCTTTTACTTCCATAGGAAGTGCCAGTTTTCGTTCAAACAGCATATTCATAATATTTCACACCTCCACAAGTGATTTTTAAATTAACTTTCTCTTTCTTTTAAGCGGACATACAAAATCCGCCATTCCAGAATCAAAAGTAAAATTGCAGCATAAGAAAAATAATTCATCGGCTTCGGCATAATCGCAAAAAAATCATACAACCCGTGAATTCCTATTGAATAAACAAGCGCGCTCCAGACAGGCATTTTTTTCTTTGCAGAATAAACAAAAATTCCAAGAAGCCCAGAAGAAAACGAATGTATTACAATCGATGTAAAAGTCCTCAAATAAATCATATTGAACAGAACTTCACCGCCCCTTGCACTCGCCTTTTGAATTGAATTTACAAGATAAATTACAGATTCAAAACAACCGAGAAAAAGTCCCGCAAGAATTGAGTAAACAACCATAAGTTTTAAATTAACCTGCTTCGACGGAAAAATAAAAAGCACCGCACCTTTTATTCCTTCCTCAATCAAGCCGTATAAAATCAAAGCCCTCAGCAAAACAGAAAAAGCCATCTTCCCGTTAATAACAAAAAAATTACCGGCAAAAAATTGTAAAGCCGTTATCGGCACAAGCGCAATCAATCCAATAAGACAAGCCAATAACTCTTTTACAATCGTAACTCCAGAAACCAAAATCCTGAACAGAATAAAAACCGTAACCAACGGTATAAAACAAAGAATTATCGCTGCGTAAACATTCATAGAGTTAGAATACAATAACAAATAGACTTTTGCAATTAAGCAAGTTATAATAAAAGTATGAATTTATTAAAATCTATAATTCTGACTGGAATAAAGCACTCTGGAAAATCCACCCAAGGAAAAGCCCTCTCCTCTTACTATAACTGTCCGTTTTATGACACTGACAGCGTCATTCAAGAATTAACAGGAAAATCTCCAAGAGAAATATACAACGACGAAGGCAAAGACTCATTTTTAAGCGCAGAAAAACTCGCATGCCAGTACTTAAAGTCAATTTCAGAAAATAAAAAAATCATCGTTGCAACAGGCGGCGGAATCTGCGACAACAACGAAGCAATTAGGTTTTTAACAACAAACACAGTCTTTATTTACCTTTTTGTAGATGAAAAAACCGCCATAGAACGAATCATACGCGAAGCCCAAACTGACGGCGAAAAAATCACAAATCAAGATTCTATTCCGTCATATCTGGCAAAAAAAAATCCGCAGACCATTTCTGATTTGCGGAATTTCTTTCACAATTTCTATGTTGAACGGACAAAAAAATATTCTATGCTTGCAGACATAACAATTAATCAAGGCGATTCTTCAATCGAAGAAAACACAAAAAAAATCATCTCTGCAATAAAACCCATTCAGCATTAAAAAGCGGCATCAAAAATTTATTTACAACCGCCCTCGCACGAACAATCTCCGCCGCAACCGCTACTGCAGCCTCCTCCGCAGCCACCGTCACACGAGCAGTTTCCGCCACAGCCAGAGTTCATTTGTGCACTTTCTTCTTCCGTCAAATCGCGGACGTCTACAACCTCGACATCAAAGTTAAGGTCTTTACCTGCAAGCTCATGATTTGCATCTATCGTAATAGTTTCTGGCGAAACTTTTTTTACAGTTACAATGGCAGGCCCCACCGCACTTTCTGCCTGAAACTGCATCCCCACTTCAATTTCTGCAGAACTGTCAAACTGGCTTCTCGGAACATCTACAACAAGCTTTTCATCATATTCACCATACGCATCTTTTGCTTCTACAAACGCAGTAAACTTTGCACCCGGTTCTTTACCTTCAAGTTGCGATTCCAGACCTTTAATTAAATATCCGTTTCCGTGAACATATTGCAGAGGACCAGTTTCTTTTGACGAATCAATTTCCGTTCCGTCTTTATCTGTAAGTACATAATGAATTTGTACGACCTTGTCTTTTTCTATTTTCATTCTATTTCCTGATAAAAAAATTTTTTTGATTAATCCAACTAAATTCAAAACTTTATTATTTGACTACATTACTTGTACGACTTCTTTAACTTCAGGACAAGCATCTTTTAAATATGCTTCAACGCCCATTTTCAAAGTCATCGTAGCCATCGGACAAGAACCACATGCTCCAGTCAGTTTAAGGTGAACGCGGTTTTCTTCATCAATTTTTACAAGTTCCATATCACCGCCGTCTGCCTGAAGCTGAGGACGATACATATCTAATGCTTCTTTTACTCTTTCTTCAATTTCGCTGTCTGCCATATTTTTCTCCTGCACATAATAATAAATTTAATATAACAAATCTTACTGCTTTTGAAAATAAGAAATTCCATATTTTCCGGTTTCCGTAAAGCCAAGATTTTTATAAAGCTTCTTTGCTGGTTCATTTTTTACTTTTACAAAAAGACTTGCTTTTTTTCCGCATGAGTGAATGTACTGCAATAAATGCTGAATCACAAAAAATGCAATGCGCCTGTTGCGGAATTCTTCACGGCAAAAAACACCGCCAAGCTGAAAATAATTTTTTCCCTGCGCATTAGTTCCGGCTTTTGCAACAGCAAAAAGTTTTCCGTTTTCAATTTTCATTGCGCAAAAAATACATTGTGTCGTCAGCGCTTTGCTCAATACAAAGTGAATTATTTTGTCGTCCTCTTCTTTTTGATTTATAACGACTTCTTCAAGGCGGTATTTTCGTTCAAGCTCAATAAGAAAATTTTTGTCTTCAAGCGAACATTTTTTTACAAAGACATCGATGCGGTCTTCAAGTTCAAGACAAGCTGAACTTGAAAAATCATTTTCCATTAAAATGTATTCGCGCAAATCAAGTAAAATTTTTCCTGCCCTCCGCAAAATTGAATTTATAAAAAGCGTTCCCTCATATTCACCAGAAACGCAAAAAATTTCCAAATCAGATAAAAAAACAAAAAGCGCTTTTTCAATTTCCTGCTTTTGAATTTCAGAAAAATTAAAATCCGCTTCCGGCTCTTTTTTTACAAAGGGAATAAAATGAAAAAGCGTCGACTTATTACGCAAATAAAATAAAGCGCAAAAATGACCGTGCAGAACGTCTTCTAAAACAAAAACATTTTCTGCACTTTTAAGTACCTGCTCCATCAAGGCAGTACATTCATTTTCACGCTTTTCAATAAATTGAACAGCACGCTCCCTTTCGTCTTCCAAAAGGGAACGCATTATAAAACTAGTCTTCAATCGCTTTGTATTTTTCAAAAGTTGCAATAACTTCTGAATCCTTTTTAGTACAAAGGCTTACGACAATTGTTACGACAAGGCAGATAACAAATGCAGGAAGAATTTCATAGACATCAAAAATTCCGCCGTGCAGATTGTGCCAGGCAACAACTGTAATTCCGCCAGTTATAAGACCTGCTATTGCACCGCTCGCCGTAGTTCCTTTCCAGTATAAAGCAAGAATAATAAGCGGCCCGAAAGTTCCGCCAAAACCTGCCCAGGCATAAGAGACAAGACTGAATATAGAACTATTCGGATTCAAAGCAAGAAACAGACCTACTATCGCAATCACAAAAACGCAAATACGGCTTACCAAAAGAACCTGTTTATCAGACGCATCTTTTTTTATAATGCCCTTAAAAATGTCCTGGCCGATTGCAGAAGAAGCAGACAAAAGCTGAGAGTCCGCAGTAGACATAGCCGCCGCAAGAATCGCACACAAGAAAATTCCTGAAATAAACGCAGGGAACATACGAATCATAGTTTCACTGAATACAGCTTCCTGAGTTCCAGCCCCCAAAGCTTTTACTCCTTCAAGAGAAACCTGACTTGCTTCTGTTCCTAAAAGAACTCCTCTATTCAAAAGATAAGCAGTTCCAAAAGTTCCTATAATAAAAGTTCCGATGTAAGCAATTATCATCCAGATAATTCCTACACGACGAGCAGTCCTGATTTCTTTATTTGAACGGCAGCCCATAAAGCGAATGATTATGTGAGGCATACCAAAATAACCCAGACACCATGAAAAAGCCGAAATCATAGACATCGGACTAAAATTGTTATTATTGCTGAAAGTCGTTGCAAGCGATTCGCCAAAATCACCGCTTAAAGCCCTTTGCGTAAAATTCTGAACTTGAACCACCGCATTGTTTAATCCACCAAGCGAACATATAATTACAGTAGCAGAAACTACAAATGCAATAAAAATCAAAGCGCCTTGAATAAAGTCAGTCGTGCAGACAGCCTTATAACCGCCAAGAATCGTATACGAAAGAATGATTACAAAACCAATCAACAATCCGAGATTCCAGTTAAGACCAAAAACAGACCTAAAAAGTTTTGCACAAGCAACAAAACCTGATGCCGTATAAATCGTAAAAAATATTACGATAAAAATTACAGACACAACAGAAAGAATATGAGATTTATCATTAAACCTGTTAGAAAGAAATTCTGGAATTGTAATTGAATCTTTATAAGCAATTGAACATTTTCTCAAAGGTTTTGCAATAATAAGCCATGCCAGATACGTTCCGACAATAAGACCAATTGCAGTCCAGAAAGTTTCTTTAAAACAACCAAGATAACATAAACCCGGAAGTCCCATCAAAAGCCATGCAGACGAGTCAGAAGCTTCAGCACTTAACGCCGTAACCCAAGGGCCAACCTTTCTTCCGCCTAGAAAAAAATCAGATGCAGAATTATTGCTTTTTACCGTCCTGAGACCTACAAAAACCATAAGTCCAAGGTAAAGAACAAACGCAATAATCTGCGCAACCATTTGTGTAGTCATAAGCTACTCCCATAAAAAAAATTTATTCTGCGGTTAATTTCTAAAACTATGAATAGGAGCAGGAATTCTGCCGCCCCGGTTAATAAAATCTGCACAGCCAAATTTGCTTACAGGCATTACAGGACAGCCACCAAGCAGCCCTCCAAACTCAACCCATTCACCGGCTTTTTTCCCCGGAACAGGAATAAGGCGGCAGGCAGTCGTTTTATTGTTTACCATTCCAATTGCAAATTCGTCAGCCAAAATTCCAGAAATTGTAGTTGCAGGAGTGTCACCAGGAATTGCAATCATATCAAGTCCGACAGAGCAGACAGTTGTCATGGCTTCAAGTTTTTCAAGACAAATTGAACCTTTTTCAACAGCGTTAATCATTCCTTCGTCTTCCGACACTGGAATAAATGCCCCGGAAAGTCCGCCGACATTCGTACTTGCCATAACACCGCCTTTTTTTACCATATCAGTAAGCATTGCAAGAGCCGCAGTAGTTCCCGGAGCACCGGCACCTTCAAGACCAATTTCTTCAAGAATACGCGCAACAGAATCCCCTACTTCAGGCGTAGGCGCTAAAGACAAATCAAGAATTCCAAAATCAACACCAAGCCGTTTTGCAGCCTCAGAACCTACAAGCTGACCCATTCTCGTAATTTTAAATGCCATCTTTTTGATTCCGTCTGCAAGCTCATTAATCGGTCTGCCTTTGTATTCCTTTGCAGCAGCAAGAATTACACCCGGCCCTGAAACACCAACATTAATTACGCAATCGCCTTCGCCCGGCCCGTGAAAAGCACCTGCCATAAACGGATTGTCTTCCGGCGCATTGCAGAATACAACAAGTTTTGCGCATCCGTTCACTTCGCAAGTCTTTGAAATTTCAGAAGTTTTGACAATCGTTTCGCCCATCAGTTTGACAGCGTCCATATTAATGCCACTTTTTGTCGAACCGACATTTACAGAAGAACATACAAAATCAGTCGAAGCAAGAGCCTCAGGAATTGAATCAATCAAAATGCGGTCAGCCGGAGTAATTCCCTTTTGAACAAGCGCACTAAAACCACCGATAAAATTTACACCGAGTTCCTTTGCACATTTATCCAGAGCCTTTATATACGGAACATAATTTTTTGCATTGCTCGCTCCGGCAACTAAAGAAATCGGAGTAACAGAAATTCTCTTATTAATGATAGGAACACCAAATTCTTTTTCTATGTCCTGCCCTGTCTTTACAAGATTCCCGGCCTTTTTCATAATTTTATCATAAATCTTCTGACACGCACTGTTTACATCAGAATCAGCACAATCTAAAAGCGAAATACCCATTGTAATGCAACGGATATCAAGCTTCTGACGCATAAACATATTTACCGTTTCTTGAATTTCAACTGGAGAAAAAATCATAAAAAGACCTCGTTTTTGTAAAATAATTTTACAAAAAAACAAGAAAGTTTACAATACAGACATATTTTTATATCAATTACATTTTTAATTTGAACTTGTTAAACGATTTTCAACTACTCAAATGTTGTTTTTTATAGATTTTCAACTACAGAGATGTTGATTTTTACATTAATTTTGTATTCGGCAAGAAAACTGCGTTCGTACTGAACAAATCTTACATCGGAACATGCTTTGAACAGCTTGTCTGCATGGAATTAAAGGCATGGATATCATATAAAAGTCCCCGTTCTCGCCTTACTTTCTGGCGTACTACAAGCGGAAACGAAGTCGACTTCTGCCTTGATGATGAACTTGCAATAGAATATTCGTCCAATAGAACAACCGCTCAAATTATGCTATAATTAAAAGCATGAACGAAAGATTTTTGCCAATCGGCATTCAGGATTTTGAAAAACTCCGCACGGGAAATTATCTTTATGTTGATAAAACTCCGCTTATTTATGAACTGACCCGCACAAGTACGCCTTACTTTTTAAGCCGTCCGCGCCGGTTCGGAAAGAGCCTTTTGCTTTCTACAATGGAAGCGTATTTTCTTGGCAAAAAAGAACTGTTCAAAGGTCTTGCACTTGAAAAACTTGAAAAAGAGTGGACCCAATATCCTGTTTTGAAAATCAGTTTTGGTGTGAACAGTTATGAAAACAACGAAAGGTTGAAATCCCGTCTTGATTCTATCGTTTCTGAAAATGAATCTCGTTATAACATTGAAAAGAAAAGCGACAACCCTGCAGAAAGATTTGCAAATATCATTCGTGCCGTTTCTGAAAAATACAATCAAAAAGTCGTGATTCTCATCGACGAATACGATAAGCCGATTTTGGACGCCCTTTACACGGATTTTGAAGAACAAAACCGCCAGGAACTCCGCAGTTTTTACAGCCCGCTCAAGGACTCAGACAAATACATCCGTTTTTTGTTCATCACGGGAATTACAAAGGTCAGCCACATAAACATTTTCAGCGGATTAAACCAGCTCAACGACATAAGCCTCGACAGAAAGTATTCTTCGCTCTGCGGAATTTCAGAAAGCGAACTTGAGCAGTATTTTGAGCCTGAAATTAAAACTCTTGCCGAAAAGCAGGAAATGTCTGTTGCCGAAACAAAGGAAAAACTTGCCCAAATGTATGACGGCTATCATTTTGCCCACGATGTTGAAGGCGTGTACAATCCGTTCTGTCTTTTAAAATGCTTTTTTTCCAACGACTTCGGCTCCTACTGGTTTGAAAGCGGAACTCCGTCTTTCCTTGTAAAAACCTTGCAGTATCAGCCGCTTGAACTTGAAAACCTCGTAAACGGAAGGCTTGCAACCGAAAATCAGTTTAAAAATTACGATCCCGACAGCAAAAATATGCTGCCTGTTGTTTACCAGAGCGGATACCTTACAATTAAAGGTTTTGAAAAAGAAACACGTTTTTACACCCTTGATTTTCCAAACCGCGAAGTTGAAGAAGGATTTCTGGAAGTTCTGCTGCAAAAATTTGTGACAGTGCCTTACGATGACATGGGGCTTGAAATCGGGAATATGAAAATCGCCCTTAAAAACCGCAATATAGACAAAGTTCTTTCCATTATAAAATCCGCTATTGCCGATTTACCGACAATCGTAAAAAAAGAAATGTGCGAAAATTACTACGAATCAGTTACGCACCTGATGTTCCGCATGACAGGCTGCCGCGTAGTTTCCGAGCTTCAGTCAGTTGCCGGCAGAAGTGACATTGTGGTTACCACAAAAGATAGCGTATTCATTTTTGAACTGAAAATGGACAAAGGCCGAGCGTTTGAAGAAGTCGCCGCAGAAGCTCTTTCCCAGATTGACACTGGCGGTTATGCAGACCGATTTACCGTAAGTGGAAAGCAGATGTACAAAGTGGGAGTTGTTTTTTCAAGCGACGGAAAAGGGCTGTGCGGGTGGAAAGTGAAGTAAGGCGGAACTGGGGAAATCTCATAATTGATTTTAGATTTTTTTTCCTTTATAATGTGTTTGTATGAGCGACGTTGTAATTAAAGCAGAACATTTATCAAAATATTATAATCTCGGTGTAATTAATAACGGAACACTTTTCCGTGACATCCAGACTTGGTGGGCATTAAAGAGAGGAAAAGAAGATCCTCACAGCCAGATTGGAAGTCATAAATATGACACAACAAAAGAAGGCTTTTGGGCATTAAAAGATTTAAACTTTGAAATCCATCAAGGAGACCGTGTCGGAATCATCGGCAAAAACGGTGCCGGCAAATCTACTCTTCTCAAAATTTTAAGCCGCATAACAGCTCCTACAGAAGGAAAGGTAAAAATTAAAGGACGTGTTGCATCATTACTCGAAGTAGGAACAGGTTTCCATGGAGAACTTACAGGTCGCGAAAACATTTATCTTAACGGAGCAATTCTTGGTATGAAAAGAAGAGAAGTTGACCGTAAGATTGACGAAATCATTGCCTTCTCTGAAATTGAAAATCATATTGATACTCCTGTTAAACGTTATTCGTCTGGTATGTATGTACGCCTTGCGTTTGCAGTTGCAGCACATTTGGACAGCGAGATTTTGATTGCGGATGAAGTACTGGCGGTTGGAGATGCTGCATTCCAGAAAAAAGCTTTGGGTAAGATGAATGAATTGAGTACCGGGGAAGGAAGAACTGTTTTGTTTGTTAGTCATAATATGGGGCAGGTTAAGAATTTGTGCAACAAAGGTATTATTCTTGATCATGGAACTTTATTGAGACAGGATGATGATATTAATAAGAGCATTAACTTCTATCTTGGAACTGGCGATAACTGGGAAGAAAATGTAACAACAAGTTGGGAAAACCATGATTTGTTTGATGATATTAATTTCTGTCCTAAAAAATTATGTATTCTTGATGAAAAAGATAAAGTTGTTAAGGGTGCATTAAGTTATAACAAAGACTATAAGGTTCAATTAACATTTGATGTTAAGGAAGTATCTCAAAATGCGGATTTTTGGATTGATATTACCCGTAATACAGAAATCGTTACAAAAATTGAAATGCCCATTTCTTATAAATTTAAGAAAGGTAAAAATACCATTATTGCAAAACTTCCAAGGCATACATTACTACCGAATTCGTATACTTTTACAATAGGCTCTTCGATAAAGAATATGAGATGGATTTTAAACCCCGCTGAATTTAACGTTTGTATTAAAGTATTTATAAAACCTGAGAAACAAAATATTTTAAGATTCTAAATAATCTAAAGCCAATTCATCCCAATTGATGAGTTGGCTTTTTTTGACTGCAACAGACGGGATTTATTCTGCATAATCATTTTTGTCTCTTTTACAAGAGATTTTATATCACCTAAATTCAATTTTACAAAACCTTTAAGCAATGCTCTAAGGGAATATAATATAGGATGATTAATTCGTTTACTAGAATAATTTGGATTTCCATAATGTGAGAAGAATTCAATTTCATAAGCTAATGGTGCATCAACTCTAAAAAAGCGATCATGACAAATTGTGCATCCTGTGTAAATTCCTAGCTTCAAATTATGATATTGCAGTCTTTGAGAATAGTTATAATCTTCACCATAATGATGAAATATCAGTGTATCAAAACCACCGATAGTTTCTATACATTTTTTTGAAACCAGCCAAGCAGCCGCATTCACAAAAGGAACTGTATAAAGTTTTTTTACCCCATAATACAAATCTTCATTTGATGTTTTTTCAATATTTTCATTAAAATACAAAAGAAATCCCTTATCAAAGTGCTTATAGTCACCAGAAAGATGGATAGGACTAATTACTCCATAGTCAGGATTTTGTTCAGCAACTTCAACAAGTTTTGCAACTGTATCTTTTTCAATCCATGCATCTTGATTTAATAAAAAAACAAAATCAGCCCCCTTATCATAAGCATACCTGATAGCAATATTATTTGCTTTCGCAAATCCAAGATTTTCTTTCTGTTCAAAAAGAATTACTTCAGGATATTTTGACTTAATAATATTGACAGAATTATCTGTTGAATTATTATCAACTACAATTATATTAACTGGATATGAAGACTTTTTTAAACTAGTTAGGCACTTATTTAACCAGTCATTCCTATTAAAATTATAGCTTACTATGATAGCATAAACAGATTTCATTATATTCTCCATTTAACTATTTAACACAAAAGTCTTAAAATTCATTAAAAAGTCCATTTACTTATTGGATTTAAACAAATCCTAAAAAAAACATCAATTATAATTAACAAATCCAAAATACTTAATACTGTTATTGAATTTAACTTTATTTTATCTAAACAACTTATTTTAATTTTTTCAGTCAGAGAAAAATAAGTTAACAGACCAACAAATGGTAAGAAATATCTACCTTGAACCCCAAGGATAGTATTCCCTAAAGAATTATACTCCATAGAAAAATACATTGCAAAATAAATTAATGCAATTCCTAAACATATAACAATTATACTAATTACATTAAGTTTATTTTCTATACTATTACAAGGCTTATATTTTAAAAATGTTAAAATAATTAAAAAAAGTAATCCCACTGAAAGCATAGAGGATATGTATATATTTCTAATTCCCATTGCAAAACCTAAGAATTGTTCAAGTACTTTTTCAGCTTGATAAAAACAACTATTTAAAAAGTCAATAAAAAAAACTACTGGATTTTGTAAAACAAGCAATATCTTTGGGTTTCTTATTTTTATTGGAACTAAATTGGTAAAAATGGATATACAAATAATTGTAAGTAAAATTACAAGACCTATATAATTTTTAATACTTTTTTTTATTCTGATTTTAAAAACATCCTTCAATATACCAATATACAACAACCACAATATTGAATATAAATGACCTTTAGGAAACCATAACAATAAAGCAAAAGGGACTGAGGCAATCACCATTCTTTTGTCATTACTCTCATAAAATGAATAAATAAAAACACATAAGGCTAATGCACAGACATTAATAAAAGTATCGTATGTATAAGCCATTTGCTGTTGAATAAACATCGGTAATAAAGGAATAAAATAAAAGACCTTACTTTTTATTTTAGAAAACTTGAATATAGAGAAAAGTAATAAACTGTAAAATGCAAGAGAAAAAAAACGTCCCAAATAGAATAAACCAAATTGATTTAACTTTAACATTCTAGCAAGCAAAATTCCAAGGGTATTAGGAATATAAAAATACATATTAGATATATACATTCCTTGAGTTTTAACCAATTCTGCCTGATTACCAGATTTGGTTATATTCCTCACTGCGTGGGCATAATATGTTGTCCATTGCGAAAGTACATAAATTTGAGACAAATCTTGAAGTAACTCTTCTCTAGAAAAGTCATTATTTGGTAAAATTCGAGTATCACATTCACGCATTTGAATACAACCATCCTGTTCTAAGGACGATGTATGCAAAATTTTATTTGACAATTCATATGCAGTATTAAAATGAACTTTTTCATCTGGTATACCAAACGGAGGAATAACTATCATTAGGCCAACTCCGAGTAGTATGCTCAAAAAAAGATATCTATATGGTAATGATAAAGAATTAAGTTTTAAGAAAAATAAGATGACTAGAAAAATAGCTAAAATAAAAAAAGCAGAAATTACAAATACTATTAACTTTGTTATTCCATATTGCTTATTACTAAGAAAACCTTCATTATTTGCTATAAAACATATTGGCACATTTGAAACCGATATATAAATCTCTTTATCGTAGCAATCTACCAATGAAGGAGTAAATAAAATTTCTAAAAAAGAATCTTCATCAACTTCATTTTTGGCGATTTTAACTGCATAAAAATGCTCAGTAGAAACTTCGACAGAGTCTTTTAAATTTTCTATATCAGCAATATCATTATATCTAAACGGAATTACAATTCTCTTTAAACTTTTAGACTTTATGAGAATTTTACCACCGCCAGAACAGAGAGAATAATCGGATTCATAATAGACATCATTAACCTTTATACTACTTAAAATTGTATTAATAGATTCAGTAAAATAAAACAATGACAATAGAACTATACAGAAAAAAACAATTATAATATATTTACTGCCAATCTTTTCTTTTAGATATGAACTTAGTAAGGTTAGTTTCTTAGAAAATGGGGGATTAATTATCATCTGCCATCTCCTTTTCCATCTTCATCATCCTTCTCTTTTAATGCCAGATTCTGCGTAAGTTTTTCTATCCGCTCCTGCAGTTTTGACATCTGCAGCGTAAGAGAAAAAACTTTATATAGCAATAGAAAAATTATGACAACTAGAATAAATGTAACAGGAGAAGAAATCCCTGTCAGTTTAGCACCAAAATCTGCAATTTTTGGGAAAACACTTATTAAAACAAGTATCAGGGAAAACCCTATCCAAAAAAAAGTGTAATCAAGTTTTACTTTAGATTTTCTGATACTGGTTACAATGTATAAAAAAGATATTATAGAAACAAAAATTAAAATGCTTTGTAAATATAAATTCATAACTTATCCTCGTTTTCTGAACCATTGCACAAATATAATAGATGTACACATTCTTATCATATAATGAATTGAACCTAAAAAATTAAGATAAGATTTTCCGAATATTCTTTCATCCATTGATATTTGAGTTTCAGTTATTTTTGCGCCTCTATTTAAAAGATATGCCAATGTATCAGGTTCCGGCCCATAATTAATTCTATTGGCATATTCATCCATAGTTTTTCTATTATATAATCTCATTCCGCTTGTAGGATCTTTTATGTGCTTAAAAGTCGTAAGCATTATAAGCAGCGAAATAAGGCGCGAACCTAACATTCTTAAAGAAAAAGGCTTGTGCTCCGTAACAAATCTTGAACCTATGACAATGTCAGAACCTGTCTGCGTCATTGTGTTTACAAGCTGTTCTATATATTCAGCCTTATGCTGACCGTCTCCGTCAAATTGAACTGCAGCATCGTAGCCGTTAATATATGCATACTTCATCCCCGTCTGAAAAGCCCCAGCAAGCCCTAAGTTTACGGGAAGATTTATTAAATTAAACTTATTTTTTTTACAAATTTCAGCAGTGTCATCGCTGGAGCCGTCATTAATGATTACATAATCATACTGCGGACATGTCTTTGTAAGGTTTGAAACTACTTTTTCAATATTAGGCGCTTCGTTATAAGCAGGAATGATAATAAGAACTCTCATTCCTTTATTGTATCACAATAATAATTAATTGTCATTATATAAATTTGGAGTTGTATTTGTAAAGAGATAATGATATGAGTGCTTATTATTGCAAAATGAACTCAACTTTATCAGCAGTATTTTTCCATGTAAATTCTTTTTTTACTAAATCAGAACATTTTTTACATGCAATATCCATTTTTTTGTTATCATCAATGACCCCTAGAATTGACAATGCAATCTCCCTTGTATTAGGACAAGAAGAAAGAATCGTTCCAAATGTTTCATCTAACAATAGCTCATTAATTCCACCGACTGGAGTAGAAATAATGTAATTACCCGTGCAGGCTGCTTCTAGCCCGGATGTTGTAAAACCCTCTGACCGTGTTGGTAAACAAAAAACATCTGAAAAATAAAGCATTTGAATAACATCACAGAATGAAAGCTTTCCCAACAAATGAACATTTTCATTTTTTAATCTTACACATTCATCATACAACGGTCCGTCACCTGCAACTAGAAGATGAATATCATTCCTTTTATATTCCTCATTAAGTAATTTTACTGCCTCAATAAGTTGAATGATTCCTTTTTCATAAACCAATCGACCTGTAAATGAGATAATTTTTGAATCATCTGGAATATTATGTGCCTTTTTATCAAATTCAGTTCCAGCATTTTTTATCAACTCAATTTCTTTTATATCAACTGCATTGTACAAGATACCCTTTGCTGATATTCCAAAATGTTTAAGCCATTCATTGCATTTGGAAGAAACGCCATAAAAATCTTTTATATAGTGCTTTACAAAAAAAGTAATCGTGTGTTCAAAAATCCTTCCAAAAAAATCCCAGATTTTGGAATTTACAGTAAGATGAGCACTGCCATGTTCTATTGCTATAACTTTTGCAGAATGTCGTTTGCCTATACAAGCACCATAGAGTGAATGAATGTAAAAACGTGTATTTACAATCGTCAAATCATATTTAACAGTTTTTATCTGCTTATAAAGTTTTCTAAAATCTTTAGTCCAAAATTTCAAAACAGGAAAGCGCCCTGCTAGCATATTTATGCAAGGAAGCCTGTATATTTCTACATTATCATCAATAACCTCATATTTTTGTAAATTAAAAACATTAGAGGTTATTATTGTCACCTTATGCCCACGAGATGCCAATTCTTTTGACAGATTATAAGTGTATCGCTCTACCCCGCCTGTATTCGGGAGGTAGTTTGCTGAAAAGATTGAAATAGATGACATTATGCAACCTCTAAATATAGATTTGAAGATTTACAATGTCTCAAAGAATTAATAACACTATTTTTTATAGAAGGACTTACTTCATTTATGATTGACTGTGTGTGTGGGGGGGGGGGTAAACGCAAGTATATATCTTATCATTTTCTTAGCATAATCTGCCGAAATGAAAAATGCCATAAAAATTTTTTTTACAAAAGAAAAATAATGCTTTTGTTCTAAATTTTTTAAACTTTCCACAAAATAGTTATTTGCTATGGCAAATTTTTTTGCTTTTTTATCTGTATATTTTTTTTTAATGAAATCTTCAAGCAAAATTTTATTTTGTCTTTTTTTAAAATAAACCTCTTGCAAATAAAGCATTTTTATATATTGTAAAAATAAATTAGATCTCGAAATAGAATTTTGCATCATGCGATATTTTAAAAGTACTTCAGGAACATTACCAAATTTATAAACATCTTTACATTTTAATAACAATTCATAATCTTCTATTTGGAATAAGCTGTACCCACCTGCAAACTCATAAATCTCTTTTTTTAAAAACCATGTAGGATGGAAAATACAATTATTAATTTTTAACTTCTTCTTTATCTGTTCATCTTTTACAGGAACTTTTATACAATCAGAAATTATTGTGCTATCTTCAGAAATTGTCTGGACAAAGCTTCCAACCAAATCAACATTTTTTTTCTGAAGAAAACATATCTGCTTTTCCAATCTTGTTGATATTGAAATATCATCTGCATCCATTCTGGCAATATAAGTTCCTTTTGCAATAGAAATTGCCTTATTTAGTGATTTTGACAACCCAAGATTTGTTTTATTTACAAAGAACTTAATGCGATTATCTTTTTTTGCAAAAGACTCAATTAAAAATCTAGCTTCCAAAAAATTTGGATTATCAATAACAATTATAAATTCAAAATCTGTATATGTTTGATTTAAAACAGATTCAATAGATTCAGTTAAAATTTCAAGAGGTTCATTATAAACCGACATTATTACAGAAACAAAAGGCATGGCTCAGTCTCCTTATAACATTACTCAAAGCGATAAATTTTTCGCCCCAGTTTTACTAAGGGCATTGCAAGAAAATCTAAATGCAATAATAAAAGCCAATTTATTATTGCTGTTTTATCTTTAACTAATGCAGATTTTAAATTTAATTCTTTAAAAGTATTTCTCCAGATATTAAAATCAGGAGAAGCCAACGCACCATAACAATAATTTTTTACTCGTATTTTTGTCATCTGCATACTGGAATCAAAATTACAAATATTCCGCTCTTTTAAAAAATTTTCTGTCAAAACAATGGATTTTATATCATCATTAATCTTTTTCATTGTATAATTTGATCTCATTACAGACGAAGGATTAATAAAATAATAATAAAAACAAGCAGATAACTGATATATCTTTTTTGCACAAGCCATGCAACAATATGAAAAATACCTGTCTTCTCCTACCGTTATTCCAATTGGAAAAGATATTTTATTTTCATCAATCAGCTCTTTAAGAAAAATTTTATTCCACACAGAATTACTATTAGGATTAAGAATAGTTTTTTTCGTTATTGCCAAAATCCCATCTTTTTTTATCTGTCTGTTTTTGAGATTTTTATTTTTTCCATCAGAAAATATAAAATTCCACTGGACAATATCTGCACATTGTAATTCTGCAGCAGAAATAGCAGAATCATATGTATCATTTTCAATCCAATCATCGCCATCTATAAAAGTTACATATTTTCCACGAGCAACTTTCAGACCAGCATTTCTTGCAGCACTTACACCCAAATTTTGCTGGTGAATTACTTTTATACGATTATCAAGTTTTTTATATTCATCACAAAGAGAAGGGCTTGCATCAATTGAGCCATCATCAACTAAAATGACTTCTAAATTCTTAAGAGTCTGATTTAAAATACTTGATACACACCTATCTAAATATTTTTCAATGTTATATACAGGCACTATAACTGTAATAATCGGATTCATATATAAAGTCTACACAATAGACAAAAATTCTGCAACCATGTAAAATTACAATAATAAATTCCATTAAATACCCATCTCGGAGGTTACCATGTCAAAACCACGTGTAATTGCATTTTATCTTCCTCAATTTCATCCAATTCCAGAAAATAATCTTTGGTGGGGAAACGGATTTACAGAGTGGACTAATGTTGCAAAAGCAAAAAAACTTTTTCCAGGACATTACCAGCCAAAAATTCCTGGCGACTTGGGTTTTTACGACTTACGTCTTCCAGAGACACGCATTGCACAAGCTGAACTTGCAAAAAAAGCCGGCATTGAAGGTTTTTGCTACTGGCACTATTGGTTCAAAAAAGACAGCCAGCTTCTTGAGCAGCCATTTAACGAAGTCCTATCATCAGGAAAACCAGATTTTCCTTTTTGCCTTGCATGGGCAAATGAATCATGGCAAAAAAAAATGTGGAATAAAGATGTCAAAGGAAATAAAGTTTTAATTGAGCAGGAATACGGTGGAATTGAAGATTACACAGCTCATTTCTATTCTGTTTTGCCAGCATTTAAAGACAATCGGTACATCAAAGTTGATGACAAGCCGCTTTTTATGATTTACAAACCCTTGGCAACACCCAAAATCAAAGATTTCATGAACTGTTGGAATGAACTGGCAAAAAAAGAAGGCTTAAAAGGAATTTTTTGGATTGCGCAAACTGATATGCATTTAACAAAAAAGCATCAAGACCTTTTAAAAGACGGTTTTAATGCTATAAACGTCGTAAACTTAGATTCTGCATATAAAAACCCTTTTTTATGGCGGGCTTTTACATGTGCTTTAGGTAGAATTCTAAATTTCCCAATAATAGCCTCTTTTAAAACTGCATCAAAGTACATTATTAAAGACATCAGGCGGATTTTGCAAAATCCTGCAATTTGCCCAACCATCATTACTGGCTGGGATCACACACCAAGAAGCGTACGAAAAGGTTTCTGCCTGACACACTATACTCCAAAACTCTTTTCAAAATATGTAAACTCCCTCTTTAATGCTGTAAAAGATACGCAAAAAGTAAGTGGGGGGGGGTACAGCAATATAGTATTTCTTAAATCTTGGAATGAATGGGGCGAAGGCAACTATATAGAACCAGATTTAAGATACGGTTGCCAGTTTTTGGATGAACTGAAAAAGCAGATTGACTTGTTTTAGGTAAATTATTCCATACTTTTTGCTCCTTTCTTTTTTATTCAATTTTACAAGGAGCAAAAAGTATGGATGTTTCCATCATTATCGTAAACTACAACACAAAAAATCTTACAAGAAACTGTATCAATTCAATTTTTGAACATACAAAAGACATTCAGTTTGAAGTTTTGGTTTCTGACAATGGAAGCACAGATGGTTCAATAGAGATGCTCAAAAATGAATTTCCAGAAGTAAAGTTAATTTTAAACAATGAAAACCTCGGGTTTGGAAAAGCCAATAATCGGGCATTAAAAATCGCACAAGGCAAATACATTCTTTATCTGAACAGTGACACTTTTTTATTGAATAATGCCGTAAAACTTTTCTTTGATTACTGGGAAAATTCTGCTGACAAAGAAGTTATAGGAGCATTAGGATGCAATTTACTGAGTAAAAAGATGAAGATAATTTTTTCAGCAGAGCGTCGTTTTCCTAATTCCGTGGGTATAATAAAAACAAACATAGTAACATTATGCGAAACTTATTTACAAATATTTTATAAAGCATTACCATCAATATATTCATTCACAATAAAAAGACTAGAAGGTGAAGTTGGTTATGTATGTGGAGCAGATCTTTTTGTAAAAAATGACAATAATGCAAAGTTTGACGAAAAGTTCTTTATGTACTGTGAAGAAACAGATTTGCAGTTTAAACTTATGAAGCAACATAAAAAACGTCTGATAATTGACGGGCCTAAAATTATTCATCTTGAAGGTGCGTCAAGCAACAAAACTAAACTTTATCCTAAAAGTCAAATATATGCCAGCATTTCTCGAATCATTTATCTAAAAAATAATTTTAAGCCAGGGTTGGCAATTCTTTTTTTAATAAAACTTATAACGACACTGACATGGATAAATCCTTTTATCATAAAAGACACTTTTTTATATTTACCAAAGTTATGGCGGACATAATTATTATTATGAAGTCCTATCTAAAATAAAAAAATCTTGCCATTATCAGGAAAGTTAAAAAGATATGTTTCGTTTAAGTATAATATGATAGACTATAGATTGCCTTGTACAGACCCAAAATTTGATTCTTTGTTAAAAGAAAAAGATTCCTCTGTTCAAGCATTGTGTATAAGTCTTGGCGAAAATTTTAATGGTTATCATTATAAGATTGTTGCTCCAATCTTATGAAGGGGAAGAACGTTATGGAACAGAACGGTCACTTGTTTACTATAGGATGTTCTACAAGATCTTTGTCAGATTTTATTCTCATTTAAAAAAAATACGATATTCAAGTTGTGGCAGATGTCCGTTCAACTCCATACAGCAAATTTACTCCGCAGTTCAATGCAGAAAATCTGAAAACTGAACTTTATAAAAATAACATTATATATGGTTCTTTTGCAGAAGAGTTTGGCGCAAGACGTGTTGAAGACTCTGTATACTTGAACAATACTGTTGACTTTAATAAGGTCATTGACTTGGACATTTTTCATAAAGGAGTTGAGCGAATCAGCAATGGTTTGTCCGCAGGATATTCTATAGCACTAATGTGTACGGAATACAACCCTTTGGACTGTCACAGGTTTTCTTTGGTTTCAAAAGGCATAAAAAAGATGTTAAATATTCCTATAGAGCATATTTTCAATCAAAATGTATGCAAGCTGACTGAAGTTCTAGAAAATGAACTTTTAATTACGCTTAATTTGCAGCCTGAATTATTTGAAAATAAAGATATGCTTGTAGAAAGAGCCTATAATATTTTAGCAAAAAAAGTCGCCTATTCAAGAATTAAAAAGCCAGAGCAAATTGTTTATGCTTAACTTGTATACGATTGGATATACAGAAAAACTGCAGAATATTTTTTCAGCAAATTAAAAAGTACTTCTGCAAAAACGCAAAGTGGAAATAGTTATGCAAAAGAATTTTTGGCAGATTCTGTATTGTTATGCTCAGAAAAAAATTCCGAGTGCTGCCACAGAAGACTTGCAGCAGAATATCTCAATAGAAAATTCGATAACTGTTTTTCTGTTATTCATTTAGTTTAGGCGGATGACGTATTACTATCTTTTACGTATAATAGAAAAAAAGATCCATCTTATCTTTTCAAAAATTCATCCAGACTTTCTTCATCCAGTTCTTTATATACTGCCGGAATGTCTTCTTTTGTAAACTTATCAAATAAAGAAACAACATCTGTGTTTTCGAGTTTTTTACGCAAGTTCTCTTCCAGACGATATTTTATTAAACGAGCAGGATTTCCACCGACTACTGCATAAGGCTCAACATCTTTTGTAACGACACTTCCTGCTGCAACTATTGCGCCCTGTCCTATTGTTACACCACTGCAAATAATGGCATTAGTTCCAATCCAGACATCATCTTTTACAACAATATCACCTTTACTGCCAGCTTCTCTGCGCTCTCCAAAACACATTACTTTAAAAGGATAAGTCGAAATCGTATTTACATTGTGTTCCCCACCAAGCAAAAACCAGACACCTGGTGCAATAGAACAGTAAGAACCTATTTTTAATTTTGTATTCAATAAAGAACAATCAGAGACATTTATTTCGCCATAAGTTTTTTTGCCGACTATAACCTTTGACAAGTCAAAAAAATTTTTAGCATTTGTCCTGTTATGCCTGTTATGCATCCGATATTTTACCTTAAATAAAATAAGAGTGATTATCCAAAGTCCTGGCATTACGTTATACTCCTGTTTCTAAAAAGTATTCTGCTGCAATATAATCAGGGCCGTTGTTCCAAAGATTGTAGCGGTCATCAAAAAGCATTTCGCCTGTCTTTGAATTCATAAGCAAATCAAAGCCTTGAATATCAGAAATTCCCTTTTTCTTTGCAATTACTTTTCCGGCAAGAGAGGCAAGAATTTCCATTGTATATTCATTTTCGCTTACTTTCACACCTGCACCTCTACAGCCCGTGGTACAAAATGATTCCGTTTTTTAATATCATTTTTTGCACCCCAAATTCTCTAAATATTTTTCTATGTCTTTAAAACTCGCATCATCATCCTGAGTGTGAAAAATTTCATAACAAGTTTCTATATAATTATAAATATCATATTTTTTAAAAAGTTCGCTGCATTTTGCGGCTGAAATATTCCATTTTAACTGAGCCAATCGAAAAAGTCTGACTTGAATCTGATACAAATCTTCTTTTTGAATTTCATTCATACTTGATTTTTAAAATATCTCATTTTCTATTTGCAGTCAATTTGTTTTTTTTAACTTCTTTACAGGCTTTGTGCCACCATTCTACATTGTTTATATAAGTAATCAACAAGTCAAAACGTCTGAATGGGGCTGCAAGTGTTCTTCCATCAAGACTATTTAAATCTTTTGTATGAAAATTTTGCTGTAACATTTTACATATCAAAGTTTCTGTTTTAGCAAATAATTCAACTTTATTTGCTTCAAAATATTCTTTCAGCTGATTAAATGTTTTATACGTTACCTGTTCAAAAGAAAGTGAACACTCCCGTAAAAGAAGTTTTCCAAAAACTTTTGAAGCAAAATGTGTTTCAAAGCCTCTGAAAGCAGAAATGTTTCTGTCATCAGTATATCTTTTACGGGATGTATCGCAAAATCTAAAAATCAGAACGGCTAAAATCATTTGCGCTGCATTTATTTCTGAAAATATCTTTTTATAATAATTCTCAAAAAGATCATTTTTTCTATATCTAGCTATATGCGGCATATCTTTCCATACAGAAGCAATTGCAGTTGCTGCAACAGTGATTGGAATTGAATTGCCAGAAGTATTAATATCCCTCTTGCGTTTATATATATATCCGAGTTCTTTTGCTGCCAATTCAAGATTTTTCTGCATTTCATCATTTGAAAGCAAATCTTTTAAATCAACAGGATTCTGACTGTTCGTTGCAAATGTTATGTCCTGCACAATATTTTCATTATCATTAACTTCATAAATTCTTGTAAGAACATATACATTGGAATAATCCAATTCTGGATTTTCTTCCAGCGTGTTGAATATTGATTTGCAGGTCTGACCGCCATTGATTATCTGCAAATTGTCCAGTTTTACTATCCAATTGTCATGCTGCAAGGCGTTATAACTAAACTTATTACAGATTAAAGTAATACCATTGTTGTAGAAAAAGAAATTCTGATTTTTATTCTGATCTTTAAGAGTCTCAATGATTTGTAGATTAACTGTATTTTTACCTAGATAACGGCGAATATTCTTTTCTAAAAGAGAATCTCCAAATTCTTTTATCAGTTTATGAATTTCACGAGCCGAAACTTTTCCTATTATAACTCTTTTGTAATTAAAATCTTCCTGCAAAGATTTTCCACATAAATTCAACTGAGTTGAAATTGTTTTAGACCTGTTAATGTATCTGATAATATCAGAATGATTAAAATGTACAAAACTTACCTGGTTTTGATTTTCAAAACTTCGTTTAATACAATCATCTCCGTCTTTTGTCCAGGTCAGTCCATTGTTCAGCATTACAAAAGTTACATAGGGTATTTTGCCATCTAAAATCAATGAGCGAATTTCATTAACAACACTCTGGCTTTTTTCATTTAGCGAAAGCCTGACAGACGGATCAAAGACACATTTTACTGTATTAACAGCTTTTTCAACCGCATTAAATGGAAAATTTGAATCTTTATTTAAATCACGCGTATATTTAGATTGAAATAAAACAACATTTATTTGCGATTCAGACACATCATCAATATAAGCCGCATCAAAACCGCCATCATTGCCACCGTCTGTAATATACTGCTCTGCTTCCGAAATTTCTATATCCAAATAAGAAGCCACACCCAATAGCAGAAAAGCTTTAGAAATATTTTTTTCTTCATTCTCAATAAAGAAATCTGGATTTTCTTTTATTATTCCTTGAATACGCTGGTCAATAATCTGTTTTGAAATATCCATAAGTTTTCCTATGTAAAATATTACTACTAGTTAGTTTATACACAGAACAATATACAAAAATATTTATATTTTCTCAAGAATACATTCAGTAAAGTGTTATTTTTCGTTTATTAGAACAGATCTGTTTTGTTTTATATAAAACCTCATTCCCTGTTCCGCAGACGAAACAACCTGTGGAAAATTTTGAGTTTTAAAATAGCTAAAAGCATTGTTTTTCCTAACGAATGAGAAAATTATAGAAATGTTATTTGTTGTTTTATGGGGACCTCTAAAAATTGCAATTTTTAGGTAACTTTGAAAATGCGATGTTTTAATTCCTGCTATCATCAGAAATTAAAACTCGTCAGTTTTCTAAAAAATCAACAAAGGTGAGTTTTTAGAAATACCCTTATTTTATTCAGAAAGAACGCACAGAATGTTTTTTGCTATTCTGTCCATTCCTATATCGCCAGGATGAGCACCGACTCCCGGCTTTCTGTATTTTTTATAGCTTGAAGCAAAATTTTCTGGGTCAATTCCGCTTCCTAAATGACTCAAGTCACAGATTCTGCTGCCAGTTGAAAAAGCGACATCGGTAATTATGTTTATTTTTTCTTTTACTGGCCAAAAAGGAATGCACACAACCCTTTTTGAATCTTTAAAGCCTTCTATAAGTTCGCAGTAACGGGTAAAGAAAAGTTCTCCGTAAACGGAAATATCTTCATAACTTACATTTTCACCAATCTGAAAAACAACAACATCAGGATTCTTTACCTGTATGTTTTTTAGTTTATCTTTTGAAAAAACTGAATCTCTAAACCCGCGCTCAAAGTCCGCAATATTTACACAAGAAAATTTTACGTTGACTTCGTATTTGTTTGCATACATAGAAACAAGTTTATGAACATAGTCATTTTCGATCTTTGTAGAAGTAAGTCCTCGTTTTGTTTTATCCGGCTCTTCATCAGGAACACCGCAATATGTAAGAGAATTTCCAAGAAAAAGGAACTCAACGGTTTTAGCGTCTTGATTTACAATATATTCGTCATCCAAGAAATCATCATAAGCATCATTGTTGAAAGTCTTTAAAACTTTTTCCGAAGTCTGGGATTTTAGTTTTTGCTTCAGATAAAAGGTCTGAATTTTCAGCTTTACTGCATCAAATTTCCAAATCGCTATTGCCGAAAATAACAATAAAAATAAAAAGTTAGCAATAAGGGAAAGTTTTAGTACCCCCCCCATGTATTTTAGATTAGTTTTTGTTTTCATAAAAAAACTCCTTTTTTATCTAATTAAATTTTATAGATACAAATCTTTCAAGAACTTTTTTATTTCCGAAAAGACACTGTTTTCAAAATCGAATACATTCTTTGCAACCGCAACTCTTATGGTATTGCAAATTTTTGGCAGACCAGCCAAGTATGTCTGTAATAAAGCTTTATGAATATTATATTTTTCTTTATCTGATTCAGACTGCAACATCTTTGCATTCTGCACATAAGAGTCCGCAATAGGAAACAAACTTGTATGCTTTACTGAATCAAGACATAAATCTTCAAGCATTCCACTTCGTTTATTGTCAGGCATAATAAAGATTCCACATGCAATTTCAGCTTTAACAACATTGCCAGATTTCTTAGGTATACATTCTGCCGGAAATATTTTTTTCAAGTTAGATTCAAAACTTTGAAAAGTAGATTTTGCTTCTTTTTTCTCTGCATCAAATACAAATCCAATATGGGTAACTTTGTCAAAATTTGTAATAATAGATAACGCTTCCAAAGTATTCTTTAGATTCTCCCGGCCAGCGACATTTATAATCTGAACAGTATTTATATCTAAGTATTTTAGTAATGCGGCAAAAAAGCCTTTTTCATCCTGTCCTTCAACTATTAAAAGCTGCTCACTTTCTATAGAAAGATTATTACTCTCTTCCAACTTCATCTAATCTCCCATCTTTTTGAAATAGCGTTTCTTGCAGCTTCGTTAGAAATATAAGTGCTTTTATGTTCAAAATTATTTCTTTCTATTCTAAAAATAGAAGAATTCTCAGTTGATGTAATTCTTGTAAAAGAATCAATACATTCATAAGAATGTGTTGTTGCAAAAATCTGATTATTTTGCCTTTCACACAACTCTGCAACTGCTTTCCACAATCCATCCATGGCTGTATAATGCAATCCATTCTCAAATTCATCAATTAAAATTATGCCATTTGAAATTGTCGCAATGCAAGAAACCAATCCAACGATTTTTTCTATTCCTTGTCCTACCATCCTAAGAGGCAACAATGAAGAAAGTCCTGTATCAACAAAAATAGAACCATTTGAACCTAACTGAATATCCTTTATAGAAGAGTCAACGCTTACCAAAACATTCAGCAGCAATTCTTTCTTTTTTGAGATTATCAATGACTCAAGTTGAGCAGTAGGATTAAAATTATTCCATTGAGCAGTCCAGTAAAAAACAGGACAACGCCCAGAATCTTTTTTTATTGATTCTATTTCATCAGAAGTAAAAGGAACTTTTCCTAAAGCCCAGTCAACTTGATTATATAAGACTGAATATTTATTAGAAAAATCGTCTATAGATATTTTAAAGCTAGAAATACGTTTTTCGTTCAATAACTGTCCAGTCATTGTTATATATTTAGAATCATTACCAAAAACACATTCAATATCTAATTTTCGTTTTTGCTCCCCATTTATCCTTGTAATCTCCACAGGATTTGAAACATCTATATTATGGAAAATAACACTTAAATCTTCATTAGTTCTTACCACATTGCTCCGGCAAGTATTAATCTGATCGAGCGGCATATTTGGAATATCGCAAGAAGCATAAACAGTCTCCAACAATGTTGACTTTCCGCAATTGTTTTTTCCAATCAATAAATTAAATTGCTTACAATTAGCCAATGATAATTTTTTTATAGAGCGAAAATTCTTAATATCAAGTCCTGTTATAAGATTCATAATAGTTTTAGTATAGAGGATTATTTATACTTTCTCAATAATCGATTCAATGCAGTGTTTATCTCTCATTTTTAGCAGGTTTATTTTAACTTTCCATAACTTTCAGTAAACGTTCAAACTTTTAATTTCCGCAATCAAAATCTTTTATAGATTCCTTTTCCAAATGTCGCAATTTACTGTAAGTTCTGTTTTTACTATATGATTCAATGTCAGTAAAACTTTCTCCGGGCAAAAAAAATGACCTACTTGAGGTACACTAAAAGTATTTTATATAAAACCTCGTTTTCGGTCGCTTAGTGACAAGCAACAGCTTTTTATCAAGGTTTATATTGAATGTAAAATCACTACGCCTAATATCGCAAAAATTCGAAGCAGTTCAAAATTCGATTCTCGTGTTTTGGTCATTGTTTTATTCCTTTTTCATTGCAAGTTCCAGCTTTACCAGATACTTGAATATTCTGTAATCCACACTCTGATTCTTCATTTCGTGTTCATAGAAATATGCCTCGTCGTGCGGATTTATTTTAAAATACACATCTCCCTTAGCTTTTTTCGCAAGGTATTCTTCATAAGTTTTGGTGAAGTAATGGTTCACCTGCAGTGGAAAATACCCTGCGTCAGTTCCATTCGGAACTGGATTCTTGCCAAAGGTACACATTTTTCCAAACACATTTACAGGCGGAATTGCAAGTCTACCCTTTTTCCCCCAGGAATAATGGTGCAAAGCCTTGTTGTGATGGTCGTTCTTGTCAAAATCAAAGGCTGTGTTATAGAACACCTTGCCGATGTCGGTATACTTATTCCAGCACACTGTCAAATCTTTGATTACAAGTCCACTCGTATCGCGGCTCAAAAGTCCGCTTGTACCAAACATCTTCCAATAAACAATCACAACAGGGCGTTTTTTCTGGAATGGTTTTAAAAAGTCGTAGATATTATCGGTACTGTTTGGGACAATAAACTCATCAATATCAACAAATGTAAGCCATTCTGTTTCATCCTTAAACCGCTCAATCCCATCGTGATAGCACTGCATTTGCGCCTGATTCTGAGGCCATTGCGTAAGTGTTACTGTTCCGTCCTGAATATACGGAGCAAGAATTGCCTCGTAGTTATCTTCAGAATTATTGTTATAGAGGTAAAAATGCTCCACGCCAACAATTTTGTGATATTCTATCCATTCTTTTAAATACAAAGCCTCGTTTTTAAAAATAGCACAAATTGCCACTTTATATTTTTTAGACCGAGGCTTTACACGGCAGAAAGCAAGCCGCCAGCAGTACATCATATTGAACGGCACATAAAGCACATTCTTTACCAACCATTTAAGGTTATGTATATGCGGATTGTCAAAGATAAAATATTTGTTTTCAGTTATGGAATTCATTTATGCAGCCTCCTGTAAGAGAGAAGATGCATAAATTTCCACTATACTACTGTACCCCCCCCCCATTCATTTTAAGTTTAAGTTTAGCTAAATAACGCAAGATATGAAAATCTGCACTTTGAGAAAAATGTTCATGTTCATTAAAGTACTGCTCATCATGATTATTCAGTTCAAAACAAGCATCACCTTTTAATTTCTTTTGTTTGAATTCATTGTATGATTTCAAAAGATAGTGATTAATCTGAACAGGCATTCTATCGGTATGCACAGGATTAAATCCAAACAGGCAAACCCTATCAAAGACATTTACAGGCGGCAATTTATGACTTTTATATTTTCCCCACCGATAATGCATCCATTCATTTCCTTTCATATCAGCAGCATAATCGTAATCTGTGTTATAAAAACACTTTCCAATATCTGCATATTTATACCAGCATGAAGTGAAACTTTCTGTTACGAGAGTATCTTTTGCACGTTCTACAAGTCCACTTGAACCAAAATAACGCCAATATATTATAACAATAGGACGATTCTTAAATGATTCAAGAAATTCAGTGATTGTATCATGTTCATTCGGACAAACAAATTCATCCAAATCTATAAAACCAATCCACTGTGTTTCGTCCTTATATTTTTCAGCACAGTCTTTATATGCTTTCATCTGCCCCTGTGGAACAGACCAGTCTATAAGTGTAACTTCTCCACTTTCGATATAAGGTTTTAGAACTTCAAGATAATTATCTGAAGAAAAATTATTGTACAAGTAAAAATGTTCTACGCCCACAATCTTGTGAAACTCAAGCCATTCTTTCAAATATGGTGCTTCATCCTTAAAAATTGCACAGACAGAAACCTTGTACTTTGGATTTCGTTTCTCTTTAGGCTTATTAAATGAATAACTCAATCTGTAAAAACTTGAAAAGAATAAATACAATAGCTTTTTTGCAAAGTATTTGTAATTGATTCTTATAGGATGATCAAAAATCAGGTATTTATCTTCTTTCAATTCCATTTTTCATAAACTCCTGCATAGTCTAAAACCAACATCAGAAAAGCCTTCTTTCTGATACCACTCTGGAGGTAGCGAATATCTTTCGCTTATGCAACAGTCATAAGCGAAATTTGGCCATCCCCCACCCCGCATTATTCTTTCTTTTATTTCTGTAGCGTCATGTACAGGTGGTAAGTCAGTTTCATCATAACACCATTCCCATACATTTCCACTCATATCATACAATCCAAGATAATTAGGCTTCTTTTTCCCCACTTGATGTGTTCCTGAAATGTAAAAGTTTTTCTTTGTCAAAAGCCGAAGTATTTTAAATATAGCTCTTTTTACAAAAGATTCCGACATTGTAGAGTACCAGGCTATCTTATCCAAGTTTTTGTCTTGTTTGGGAGTGCCTGTTGTGATTTCAGAATCATTTGCTTTGAAGTAAACCTCTAGATGTTCTTTTTGTTGTATTCCTGAGTATGCAAAAGCAAATTCGGAAGCATCTGTATTTCCGCCCCTCGCCGCAAATTCCCATTCCATTTCAGATGGTAATCGGTAACCATGCTTTGAAGTATCACACTTTACAGAAGCTGAAATTAGATGTGCATTTTCGTCAAATTTCTCATTCGAAATAACATACACACAATTATCTTTTCCAAATTGATTTTCTGTTAGTTTATTACAGAATAAAACACAATCATACCAAGAAACGTTTTCTACCGGTCGCAGATCATTCATTTCAAACAAAGATGTCTCAATTCCTTTAAAGGAACTTGGATTAAAACCCATTATGTTTTCAAAAAGCCTTTGTGTAACAGGGTATTTACAAAGACTATATGGCTTTATTTGATATTCTTTATTCTTCTCAAACACACCATAGAATCTATTATCTTCACCATGATAATAATTCTTTATGTGGTTATCATCTTTTAGATAGAATGACTTTTCCGTTTTGCAACATACTATCTCGGATAGCTCACTGAAATTCTGGTTTGTAGTAAATAATTTTGCACAATTCCTAAAAATTTTCTTTGCACATCTAAAAGGAAACTTCAATATTTTTTTAACAAGTTCTTTAATCTGATTTCTTTTGGTTACAGTATTGAAACTTTGTATCTTTAAGAAAGTTTCAAAATCGAGTTCTTTATAGTCTTTCCAAAAGTCATCATAATTATCTGGTTTTTTAACAGGCGCATGTAACAACGGCTGCGAAGCAACCAGATCATTTTTCTGAACTTCTGCAAGGATTACATTCGATTTGATTTTTTCTAATAAATCAAGGCCTTTCGTAGTATGAACTATTAAAGAAGATACTCCATGAGAATCATACATTTCAGGAAGACATTTATTGATACCCCAGAAATCTGCAATTGTTAAATCTGAATTACGTACAGAAGAAGTATACGGACAATTATAACAATTTTCCCGTAGGCTTGAATCATTATAGAAAATGTTTGCAAACCAATCAGAATACATGTTTTTCCCATTCTTAAGGGTAATCTTTTCTATATGTTTTCCCCATGCGTATTTCTGCTTTTCTCTAAACTGGAAGTCTACTACTGCGCTCATATACTTTTTTTCATTCCAAGCAATAAAACTTTTGAATACTTTCTGAGAAGGAACCCCATGGCAAATAAGATCCGCTGTATATAGCTTTTCTTGATTTATATGCTTCATATACAAATATGACAACAGTCCATCAATCTGGCAGGGAGTTCCAGTAAAGAATACAAACTTTTCTTGTTTCAAATCTTCTGCAACAGAAGCAAAACAGTCATTCATATCTGACTGAACATATTTAGAACCTCTTAAATTATTTCTTTCTTCTTTAGAAGAAGCTCTTTTATGACAGACAGAATAATCGTTTTTATTTAGTTTTGCTCCGTAAACAGCTCCATTTTGCTCAAGAATCCAGTCAGAGAAAATTGTAAAAGCTCCGCCTGACTGACTGTTTTTTACAATGTTTGCATCTTTATGTTTTATTGCAAAGAATCGCTGAATATCCTCCAAGTTCTCTTTTTTGTTGGAAAAACGACAAACTTTTCTACACATACCGCAATTAATACACTTAGTTTCATCAATTACAGGATAGCGGAAACCTTTTTCATCTTCCTCCATTGCAATGGCTTTCTGCGAACAAACAGAATAACAGGCAGAACATCCACAACAATTTTCTTTGAGGCAATAAACAGTATTCATAACTCTTTCTTCCTTGCTAAGGAAGCAGAGTTATAAAACCAATCTATTTCCTTAGCTTTAGCGTTCGGAGAATCTTTCCACCTGCTCGGCAGATAAATTTTCTAAACCGTTTTTTTGCCGAAATATTATTTTCAGCATATTTTCTCATAATATGGTCAAAACCATATTCAAGATATTCATTCCAATATGAATCTATGAAAGCTTCTTTTTCTCTTGAAGATTTAAGTCTTGGCTGTAGACAGTCCTCAACTGAAACCTCTTTATATGAAACAGAGTCTTTTATAGAGTCAAATATCTTTTCTGCTTTTTCTGAATGTAAAAGAACTAAAGAACAACCATTCTTATAGTCCGTAAATTCAGGCGCAGCTTTTTCACTTCCCCAGAAATCAGCAAATGTAATATCGTTGTTTCTATACGGAGTTGTGTATTTACAGTTGTAACAACTTGGACGAATAAAGAAGTCAAATAATGAACCAGTAAAATAATCCTGATACTTTACTTTTCCATTCGCCAAAGTCAGCTTTTCAATTCCCTCTCCCCAAGAATACTTCTGCTTGTCGCGGAATTTAAAATCCTGTACAACAGAATGATATTTTTTCTCATTCCATTGCAAATATTCTTTAAACATCTTTGGAGATGGCACTCCATGACATACAATATCTGCAAGCACAAGTTTATCTGTATCAATCTTCTTTGTTTTCAAGAAAGCCCTCAAACCGTCGCACTGACAGCCAGTACCAGTAAACAATACAAGCTTTCCATCTTTCAAATCTTTAGCTACGCTATTGAACACTTCATCAAGTTCAGACTGTACATATTTAGATTCCCTAAATGAATCCCTTTCTTTTTTATTAAGAGCCTTGTGATGACGCACAACCAAATCTGAATCAAGTTTTGCACCATAAATAATGCCACCGTTATCCAATATGTAGTCAGAAAATGCGGTAAAAGCTCCAGCAGAACGACTTGCACTAACCACAGAAAAATCTTTATGTTTTACAGCAAAACATTTAACAGTCTTATTAGCATCTTGTATTTCTGGTTTGCTGAACTGGCATGTCTTTTGGCACAATCCACAATTAATGCATAGTTCTGGATTTATTGCTGGATAACCATACCCCCCCCCCGTTCTCTTGTATAGTTATTGCATTTTTGGGACATACATTGAAACAAGCTGTACAGCCACAACATTTATCTTTTGTAACAAAAACGCTTTCCATGAACTACCTCACAAACTTTTTTACAAAAGGAATACTAGAAAACAGGATTTTTCTTTCTGCTTTCCCAAGACCAACAAATATAATAAGAACTCCGCTTACACAGACTTCTAACAATACATTTAGTACAAGTTTTAAGAATGAATCAGCTCCCCTAATCAAGACCAAATCAAAAGCACATACAATAACAGTTATTACAAAAATGGGGAGCAGAACTTTTAATGTATATTTTCTTATTGAAATATTTGCCAAATACTTAATGAAAATAACCTTACTGAACATCATTACCAAAGACACACCAATTCCAACATAGAAAGGTATTAGAGGATTAGCATTCAGTTTTAATAAGAAATATGCACAAGGAAGATTTAATAAATAGAGTCCGCCAACGACAATTTGATACCATTTGACTTTACCAATTGCCTGAGCAGCGGTACTGATAGGATCTGTTGCGGATATAACAAGTGCATCAACAAGTGCAAGTTTTGCAAAGATAACTGTATATTCAGGAACATCTTTTAACCATAAGCCTAAGACATATTCCATATTTGTTATTAATGGCATAGCAATCACAAAAAGAAGGAAGTAAGATATTTTAGAAGCGATACATGTTATATCAAAAAATTTTTCCTTATCTCCAGCTGCATAGTTTTTTGTAATTTGAGGATCTATAGCCTTCATAAAGTTTACAGAAAAAGAAGAAACAACAGTGTTTATTTGAAATGCTATACCTCTTGCTGCATTTATTACTGTTCCAAAGAAAAGGTTTATAACTATATTTATACCCTGCCCCTTACAAACACTTGCGACAGCACCTATCATATTCCAGTTCAAAAAAGCAAACACTTCTTTATATGCTGGCTTATCTTTAACAAAACGGATATGAAGTTGTTTATATCGACATAATGAGTAAATAATGTAAAATCCATTTATAAGAACCGATGCAACAAGCAATAACAATCCATATACTATCAACCTGTCGCCAGTTGTAACATAAAGTAAATATGCCACGAGAAGTTTCAAACCTGCTTCGACAATAGATATAATTGAATAAATTCCAAGGTTTTCATCCGCAATTAATAATGCAAGAAAAGGAGAAACACATAAAGTTACTACAAAATTTATAATGGAAAACTGGTAAACAATTACAGCGGCGGTCATACGTTCTGGAGCTATAACCATTTTATTCAGAACAAACCATAAACCTGCTGTTTCTGCAAAGATAATGACAATACCACAGAGTGCAAGATACAAGAACAAATTAATTGAAAAATATTTACTCACTTCGTTCCAATCATTTCTACCAATTCCTATTGCAAAAAACCTTTGCGAAGCAACAGTAAGTACGCCAGAGAGAAAGGTGAACATTGAAACAAAGCCCGCAACAACATTATATAGCCCGTAATCAGCAGCACCTAAAGAATTAAGATTTACACGAACTGTAAAGAGCGATACAACAGTAAGAATAATCATCCTGATATAAAGAGAAAGAGTGTTTTTCATTACTCTGGAAGAATTACTCATTACAGGTTATCTCTCAAGAATTGCAAAGATGCTTGTCTTAAAGTATCAAACTTTGCGTTGATTTTATTATAATCCCATTCCCAATCAGCTTTTTCTTCAAAAGTATTGAAATCTACAAGCACAGGTCGTAATTCAAGATAATCAATAAGAGAAGAAGCCTTATCCATAATAAATTGTGTAGGACTAAAAACTGTTTTCTTATTAAAAATCAAGCTGAACATAAGTCCATGATAAGTACAAGTAAAAATCCGCTCTGCATGTTTGAAATAAGCAAGCCACTGAAACGGATTCAGTTCATTCTGCTTAATAATTTTATCACACCAGTCAAAGGTATCATCAAGAGAATCAAGACAGATTATTTGCAGATTATTCTTTTTAGCATAATCCACACAACCTTTTATAAATTCAGGTCTAAATTCGCTTCCATATACAATAATATACTTTGATTCATTTACTTCCGGAATATTTGAATCATTCATAAAATCCCACAATATTGTTGGATCACAAACAATTGTAGAATCTTTGTTTACATAATTTTTAACAAGGTTTTTACTATTTTCATCCCGAACAGAAATAGCAGAAAGTTTGTTTAAACTCTCTTTCACATATTCTGGACAAACAGTTTCTGGCTTTACAGTTCCAAAACTAGCCGCATAAGAAATAACATTTTTAGAGTTTAGATTATCGCCGAATAAGAACTTATCATTGTTAAAGAAACCGATAGAATAATCCCAAATAATATCACTGCCTAAAACGACAGAATCAAAATGCTTGTTTGGTAAATCATCTTTTGTTAGAGGTTCTGTACAGGGAATAAAATCTTTGTAATAACTCAAGAAAGGTTTTAGTTCTTTAATCTTGTTAGAAAACAGTCTTTTAGCAATATTCAAATATGTTCTTGGATTAATAATTCCATAACGAAATTTGGTATTGTTTATTGCATAATATTGACGATAATGAACTGGTTCAAGATACGCAATCTGTTTTACATCATAATTTTCATCAAGAGCAGCTATTGATTTCTGTAACGCATACGCCTGTAAAAATGTCCCATAGTTAGGAACATTCCAAAAGGTTAAGATTCCAATTTCTTTCATAATTATTTCCATTCATTCAAGCACTTAATTACCCACTGAACCTGTTCATCAGACAGAGTTGGACTCATAGGCAAACTAAGCTCTTGTGCATGAATCTTCTCTGTTACAGGGAAAGAAAGGTTATTCCATTCTTTGTAAGCTTCCTGTTTGTGCGGTGGAATCGGATAATGAATTATTGTTCCAATTTCTTTTTCTTTTAAATACTGCTGAAATTCATCTCGTTTTTCTGTGAATACAGGGAAAATATGGAATACATTGTTTTCTTCCGGCAATATAGACGGAATTTTAATCGCTGGATTTTTTATTCCTTCGTAATACATTTTTGCGATTTGCTTTCGGCGGTTGTTGTCGTCGTCCAAATGCTTCAATTTAACATCAAGAACAGCCGCGTCCATTTCGCTTAAACGGCTGTTTTCGCCAATGTAGTCAAAAACGTATTTTTTTGAAGAACCATAGTTTCCAAGGACGCGCACAAGATTCGCTATTTTCTCATCGTCTGTCGTTATTGCGCCTGCATCTCCGAACGCTCCCAAGTTTTTTCCAGGATAAAAGCTGTGCGCGGCAACTGTACCCAAACTTCCAGTCTTTCTTCCGCTATAAGAGCAGCCGTGAGCCTGAGCATTATCCTCAAAAAGCTTAAGATTATGATTTTTACATATTTCACCAATTTTTTCGTTATACAGGCATCTTCCATAAAGATGAACCAGCATAAGCCCGCGGGTTTTAGGAGTTATCGCTTTTTCAATCGCCTCAACATCAAGCTCCAGAGTGTCTGGATTCGGGTCAAGAAGAACTGGCTTTAAATTATTCTGCGAAACAGAAAGAATTGTTGCAATATAAGTGTTTGCCTGAACAATAATTTCATCGCCATCATTCCAGCCGTTCAAAATCTTACTGGCACGAATCATCAATTCCAGAGCCTGCAAGCCGTTTGCAACACCCACGCAGTATTTTGTACCAATGTACCTTGCGTAATTTTCTTCAAAAACCTTATTTTCGTTTCCCTGCAAATACCAGCCGCTGTCTGTAACACGCAAAACAGCTTCGTGCAGTTCATCTGCATACTTTGCAGTAATGTCCTTTAAGCTTAAAAATCGAACCTGCATATTTTGTTTCCTATTTTTTTAGATATTATGATAATGAAAAATCCTTAGTATTCTTTTATGAAAAATACATATGGCTTTATTTTTCAACTGATGATGTCTAATTTTGTGAATAGCTTTTACACTTTTCTTGCAATCAGTTTCTGAGTCTTACTGTACAGAACAGATAAAATAAGTGATACGCAAAATACAACAAGAACTTCGAGTACGATAACTGCAATTACTAAATGCATAGACCGCTCAAGTGGCAGAACCTTCCCTGCTGCATACCGAACCACTTCAAGCACACCTTCATGAAACAAGTAGATAATAAAAGTATATTTTGCAAGTTTGACTTCATGTTTATATTCAATCTTACAGAATCCAGCAAAAATCAGGATACTTCCGAGCATTACGAACGGCGAAAAATTGTTTCCCCATGCACGCCAATTCAAATTATTTTGCAGACAGTAATACACAAAAAGTCCGTTCAGATTCAAAAGAAGAATGCCAAGAATAATAAGAATAAAAGCTATTTTGATATTTTTGTAGCTAAATGTATTTTTTATCGCATAACCCATAATAACATAAGACAGAAGCATTACGACCCTATCAAGACTGTATGTAACTGTAGATGAGGAAGTATACGAACTGATTGCTGCCCAAAGACAGAAAACTATGGAAATTGTCAAAATGTTCATTTTTATTTCAACTATTGCTTTTTGAACGATGGGAATTATTGCGTACAACCCCACAAGCATGTACATATACCATAGTGGATGTCCAAGCCAGCCCGTTTTCCAATATTTGGCTACATTTTGTAATCCCGCACTTATGTTTCCGCCCTTAACTGCCAGCAATATATACCATACCGAATACAAAATACTGAAAATTAAGGTAGGTACCCCTAGTTTTATAAGGCTATTTTTGTAAAAAGCCGATACATTTTCAATCCGTTTATCTGCAAATGCCCCTGTAAGCATTAGAAAGCAGGGAATTGCAAAGTACGAAAGCGTTGCCACTATACATAAATACCCCCCCCATAGTTTTAGCTTCATTTATGAACGCTCCGCAAGCATGTTCAAGTATAACAGCAATACAGCAAAAAACACGTAATAAGTCCAAGTTTGATTCTCTTTTCATTTTATAATTCTCCTCAAAAAAAAATTTGCAACACCATAAAAACATTTCACAGGAAAACGCCTGTATATAACAGAGGATTTGCTTTGCGCAAAGATGATGTTGTACTGTCTGTTCGTGTTATTTTCTGCATCAATATAAATCTGAGCAAATTCATCTAAATCTAACTTGCGTTCGTTGCCTTTGTATTTTGTAGAATTGGTTTCTAAAATATTTCTTACTTGTTCTGCAAAATCAGTCTCGGTGATTATCATTCCTTCAAGCTGATTTTCTTTTTTAGAAAGATAGTCGTTGTCTAAAAAGAGACGGTCTATTTCATGTTTTAATTCATCAAGCGTTTGATACGACATAATCGGATTGTGTCCTGTATCTATAAACAAACTCTCATTATCGCCGTCGCGTGCAATGCCGTCCATATTCGGATTGTAGCAGAGTGGGATTTTGCCGTTTATAACTGCCAGCTGGTTCATAAGTGCGCCCATAATCGGATATGTACAAAGAAAAAACTTTGAATGACGGATAAAATCTTCAAAATCCGGTCTCTCTGTAAAATAAAAAAAGCGGTCTTGATAGCCTTTTTGAGAGATGAAGTTGTTTATACTCTCAGGATTACCACCACCAATAAATACAAAAGTTGAATCCTTATAAGTATCTAAAATATATGAAACTATTTCAAAGAAAACAGGACTTCCAGCAATCTTATATAAAGAGCCTCCTGAAAAAACTATATTCTTGTGCTTTTCAAAAAAATCTTTCATAGAATCTGCAGTTACCATCTTATGAACAGGATAATACGGCAAAACAATCAGTTTCTTCTGCAGGATATGGCGATGATTTTTAGAGATAGTGTAACCGTAATCTCGGAACTCCAAGCTATAATCCAGACAGGTTGCACCAAGCCAGTACGCATGGTCTGTAAGGTTTATCTGATAACGTGTACACGGAATTTTTGCAAAAAAAGAACAGCCTGTAACATCATTCGGCATGGAATGGAAGAATGTAAAAGACGGCTTATATTTGTTGTAAATATTTGCCAGCTCTTCCAACTGTTTTTTACAAGAAGCCTTCGTATCATAAAATTCTATGATTTCATTTTCACCCAGCAGTTCTTTAAGCCAACTTGTTGTATTCTTGTTTTGCTTTGGTGTTACAACTATTACCTTATATCCGTTTGCCAGCAAAGCCTTTATATAAATATTTGAAAGACCTCGAGTTTCCCAGCACCACCAGTCATAAAAAAGAACAGCCTTATCTGTTCTTTCAATTGAAAGCTGAGGAATATAAACATCAGCTATTTTATGCAAAAGAGATTCTAACCTCTCATCTGTATAAATGAGATTAAAGTTATACATCAGCAGAGCGGCTGTCTTAATCGCTGTTACAGAACTTTCATATTGTTTTTTTGCAAAATGTTTTTCTGCAAGAGATACAAGTTTGTTGTAATCTTTAAGAATTTCTTCTTTTGTAACTTTAGCAGACATTAATACTCCAAGTCTGGTACACAAAGGTTCTTCCACCAAAACCTTCTTTTTGAGAGATTAAACCTTCATTAAGAATTGAGCCGTTTCCTTCAGTTGATTTACCAAAATCAAACCAAGTTTTTGTTGGCAAATATATTTCTATTAGATTGTAAACAACAAAATCCAAAGCTCCGATTTCACGAGCTAAATCATTTGCAGCAAGATACTGTGTATGAACAAGATTATCGTAAATGAAAAGTACACAACCGGCTATGATTTCGTCTTTATATCGACCTACATACAATTTTATCTGCTCAGGGAAACGTTCATGCAAGAGAGCAAGTTCTGCACCTGTATGTACTGCTGTAGCATTATGATGTTCGCTCAAGACTTCATTTTCCAAAGCAATAAAAGAGTCAAAATTTGTAGATTCCTCAAAAATAACACCTTCGCGCCGTGCTCTTGTAACCTGTGCTTTTCTGCCCTTTGGCATTTTTAACTTATTCTTTAAGTTGATTACGGTTGCAGCTTCAATTTTTTCTATCTGAGCATTATTACAGAAAAGAGAATACAAATCTTCTTCTGCCGGCTGTTTTTGGTAAATATGCGGAACTTGTTTATAGATAATCTTTGAAAATCCGTTCTGTTTCATGTAGTCTTTAAGTGTAGCAAACAAATCATTCATGTGATGCTGCTTCATGCTGTCATCGGTTATAAAACCACCAAATGTAAGACCACCATGACTTATAAGAATATTATCTTTTTTTGTAGCGGGAAGCACGGATACAAGCTCATTTTTTTCATCAAAGAACATCAGCGAGCTGTCTTCAAAACGGTCTTTGTGGTACTCCATATAATTACGGTCAAACATAAAAAGACCGTTTTTTGAATGAGCCACAAATGAATTCCAAACATCTCTGTCGTTATCAGTGTATTTTCTAATTTCCATCTTCCTACCTCACGCAGCCTTGGAAAAACAAAGCTCACGGCAGGAAGACGAAATTTTTACTATATTACAATACCCCCCCCCGATTTTTTTAGAACTATAAATCATATTAACCAACTTCCTAACTATTCTTACTGGCAATTTCACCACACTTATACAGAGCAAGATGAAAGCCATTCTTTTTACATTTTTATATCCATAAAAGACTTCTAGAGTCTGTTTTCTTCCACTTAAATCATAAGAGCATTTCTGTCTGAGAAACAAAAAGTTTTTATATAAATCGGCAATAAACTTTAAGTTGTCTTTCTTTACGCTCAAAAATGTTTCTGTACTTATTGAACCATCTCGTAACAAATCACAAATAATTCCCGGGTATTCAACTCCAAAAGCATGGAACAGATTGTATTTACCTTTATTTGCGTGACCTACAGGAATTTCATCAAGTAGAATGGTATTATCAATTATGTATTTTGATTTATTGCGTTCTGCAAAAAGAATTGTCGTATGCGGGTAAAGTTCATTAAACTCTGTATCTTTTGGAATACGGTCAAAATCTTCTTTCCAAAATCCCATACCTGTAGACCAGCTTGACCATACATGAAGATTTCTTACATAACTGTCAAAATTATTATATTCGGCAATGCCTTTTATCTGTTTGATTACACCATTAGAAAAATAAACACAAGGCTTTTTATCTTCGTTCCTTTTTATAAAATCTAATAAATAATTAATTGCTTTTGGAAGAAGTTTTGTACGATGATTTATAAACTTGATGAACATACCAGAAGCAGCTTTATAACATTCACTTTCACTTAAAAAACCTTTTAATTCAGTCTCTTTATAAACAAGGTTTTTATGTTGTTTAGCATAGTCTTTTATTTTTATTTTAAATTCCCGATTATCTCCGTTATCCATAACAACGACTTCAAACAGACTGGAATCTACATCATTCTGTGAGTAAATGCTTTCTAGTACTGGGAAAATCAACTCTATAATTCCGTTAGTTGGAATACAAAGCGAAAGCAGCGGAGAACTCATTTCTTTACACCCATGACCTTTAAGTATTCGTCATAGTCGCGAATATATTCTTTTCCATCGTAATGCGTATTAGTTATTACAAGAAGGACAGAATCCTCAGAAAAATCATACATATCTTTCCAAATCATCTTTGGAATATATATTCCCTGCATAGGACGATTGAGCTCTACGATATGCTCTCCGACTCCATCAGTAACACGAACTTTTGACTTTCCGGCAACATTTATAAGCACGAATTCACTTTCTTTATTTGCATGCTGCCCGCGAACAACCTGTGAATCAGAGCCATATATATAGAAGACACGTTTTATTTCAAACGGAATATCTTGATTTCCTTCAATTACGACAAGTTTACCACGCTCATCGCCAAGATCTTTAAAGTCTAAGAGTCTGCAAAGTTCCATAATACTTTCCTGATATAATTTTTGTGAGACTATTTGTTTAAATTGCTTTTCAAATGGAGTTTATGTTTGAAAAATTTATTTGGTCAAATACATGCAACTTTTTTATAGGACAAATATTGAATTTTGTTTTCCAAAAAAAATTAAGTTACAATGCAATCCGAGCAGTTATTCTAAAGATTGAGTGGTCATCAAAAAATTAACTGACACCATCTGGCAGCTACGAATCTTCTGCAAGAATACCTTGAGTTATTATAGAAATGAAGTTGGTATATTATTTTTGTGGGGTTCATAAGGGCAGACTATCTCCATTGCAGGGTAAAATAAAAATTCACCTGCACTTTCGCATTACATTAACACGAAAAAAAACAGACGTCTTGCTCCTCTGCACCTCTAACAGGCCTTGACAGAAAGTCAAAACTAATGAGTGATGATTTTTATTCTATATAATTTTATTGATACTGTCAAATTTTAAAATTGCCTGTTTTTTAATCTTAAGCAGGGGCAACTTCTTCGTACATCAAATCGACAGTTTTTGCAGAACCGTATAAGTCAATACAGACAGTAACTCGTTTTTGACGTCGGTTTACTCTGATTATATTTCCGCTTAATCCTGACAGAGGACCTTCAACAATTACAATACGCTGATTTTTATCAAAATATGCTTTAGACGGATTCAGAACATCTCCAAATTGTTTAAAATTATTAAAATACTCAAGGTCTTTGCCAGTCAATCTTTGAACATTAGAATTTTCAAACAGAAAATGATAAAACCCGTCTATTGTTTTAAAAATATTTATCAATTCAAAAGATAAATTTTCAATTTCTAAAAAAACATATCCAGGAAAAAGAGGCGTCTGATAAAATTCACCTTTACTCGTTTTGAGAACTTTTTTAAAAAAATAGAAATTTGACGGAATACTCAGTTCAACTAATTTTCTTTCTGCATCAGATTTAAATTTTTCTTCTGCACCGGTTCTTAACATTATGCAATAACAATCCATAATTTCTAGTGCAATGATTCCTTAATGCAATGCTGAATAATTAAATAGGTCTTTCAACATTGCATAAAAAACAAACGGTCGTTTATTTTTAGTACAAAATTTTTTAATTATTATCATATAAAACTTCAGAAAAATCAATAACAAAATCAGACAGTTGCAATTTCCTGGATTCATAAAATAAAAACGACCCTTTTATTTTTATGAATTCAGGAAAGCAAAAATAATGAAAGTTTTATATATAATTCATTCTTGTACCATGGGTGGCGCAACAATTTCTTTTTTTAACATGATTAAAGGGTTAAAAAAAACAGGCATAAATGTTTCTGTTGTTTATCCATTAGAAAAAGATATTTCTATCATAAATGAACTTAAAGAACTAAAATGTAAATGCATCGGAGTTCATAAAGTTCCATGCTCATGGGTGACTTTCTCTGGAATCAAGGGCAAAATAATTTTTCCGCTGACTCTTTCCTATCTTCTATTAAGTAAGATACGCTTTTATTTTCAATTAAAAAAAATAATTCGTTCCGAATTGCCAGATATAATCCATACAAATACAGGTGTCGTACACGAAGGTGCATTACTGGCAAACAAGCTGCACATCCCTCATGTCTGGCATTTAAGGGAATATCAGCTAAAAGATTTTAAAGGACACCCTTTGCCGACAATGAACAATTTTAAAAAGAAACTACGCAATTCATACACTGTATGCATTACAAAAGACATTCAAAAATATTTTGAACTTGAAAAATCTGAAAAATCTTCTGTAATTTATAATCCTGCAATGTCTGAAAACTTTGCATTAAATAACAGAGGAGAAGTTTTAACGAACCCTTATTTTTTAGTTGCAAACAGAATAAGCAAAGAAAAAGGAATAGAAGATACAATATGTGCATTTTCAGAATTTTTAAAATATTCATCTGACTATAAATTAAAAATCTGTGGCTTTGGAGAAAAATCATACATTCACTATTTAATGAATTTATGCAAAAACAAAAAAATTGAAAACTCAGTTGAATTCCTTGGATACGCAGATACAACAGAAATTTATAACATGATGACTAATTCAAAAGGCCTGATTGTATCAAGCTATAACGAAGGTTTTGGCAGAATGACAGCTGAGGCAAATATGCTTGGAGTTCCGGTAATTGGAAGAAGCTCAGGCGGAACAAAAGAGATTTTAGAACAGACAAATGGTGGATTTCTATTTAATGATTTTGCGCAATTAGTTTCAAGCATGAAAAAAGTCTCGATTATGAGTGAACTAGAAATTAAAAAAAAGATGGAGCCAGCACAAAAAAAGGCAATATCCCTTTTTAGTGAAGAACAACATTGCACCAAAATACTTAATCTTTATAAGGAAATAAAATTTTGCCAAACGAATTAGCTCGTACAAAAAATGCTAAAAGAAATATTGTGTTTTGGTGTAATTGAAAAAATCGTAACAATTCTCTTTCCGTTTGTAATTAGAAGTGTTGTATAGTTCAGACTAAAAGGAGGACAGCATGAGCTTTATTCAAAAAGTTAAGAAATTTCTAAACAATGAGGAAAAAATAAATCTACTTTTTAATTTTGTTTTTAGAAGAAAACTGCAAAAAATTGCAAAAATAAAACTTTGCAGAAATATTGAAAAATGTAAACCAGTTTTCGGGGTATGTCCTAAAATTCTTGTTTCGCTTACAAGCTTTAAGCCGCGTTTTGAAAAACTGCCAATAATGCTTAAAAGCATATTGTTTCAAAGCGTCAAGCCAGACAAGATTATTGTCTGGCTTGACGTAACGCCCGAGATGCTAACGCCCGAGATGCGTAATCTTGAAAAATACGGTGTTGAATATAGATACAAAGTTGAAAACTTAAAGCCGCATAAAAAATATTTTTTTGCATTACAGGAGTTTTCTGATTATCTTGTAATTACTGTTGATGATGATTTGGTTTATCCGCCAGATTTAATTGAATCACTTTATAAAACCTGGAAAAAGCATCCTGACTGTGTTTGTGCCCGCCGCGTTCATAAAATCATTTTTAATGATGACGGTCTTATAAAGCCGTATAATGAATGGCAGTTTGAATGTACTTCTGAAAAAAATCCAAGTGATGAACTTTTTGCAACTGGTGTTGGTGGCGTCCTTTATCCTCCACATATTTTTGACAAAGAGGTTTTTGATGAAGAAAAAATTAAAACTATATGTCTGGAAGCCGATGATGTTTGGCTAAAATGGCATGAATTGCGATTAGGTGTAAAAGTTGTTTGGGCTAAAAATAATATGATACATCCACCTGTCATTGATGGGTCTCAGAAAATAACGCTTTCAGCAGAAAATGTTCAAAACAATAAGAATGATTTTTTTATTCAAAATTGTCAAAAAAACATATTTGAATTAAACACGAATACTCTTGAAAAAGACGGGGGGGGGTATAAACAATGTACTAAAATAAATAACGAATCTTTTGCAATTCTTTGCAGGAGGACAGCATAATGAATTTTGTTACTTATGCTGCTCTTAATGCTGATATTATTGCAAATATTCACAGGATTCCTAAAGACATAGATGTTGTTGCAGGAATTCCACGAAGCGGACTTTTAGTTGCAAATATAATTGCTTTATATTTGAATAAGCCGTTGTGTGATTTTGATTCATTTTTACAGGGGCGAATTTATAATTCTGGAACAACAAAAAATAAAAATGGTTGGGTAAAGGATTTTTCTGACGTAAAAAAAGTCTTGATTGTTGAAGATTCTGTTTGTTCGGGAGCTTCTATAAAAAAAGCAAAGGAATTGTTTCAAAATAAAGGATTTGAAAACATAACGGCAGTCTGGTTTGCAGCTTATGTGTGGAAAAAAAATGCAAGTCTTGTAGATATTTATTTACGGACGATAGATTTGCCAAGGGCATTTGAATGGAATTACCTTCATATTAAAATTCTTGAAAATATGTGTTTTGATATTGATGGTATTCTTTGTGAAGATCCAACTTCAGAACAAAATGACGATGGTGAAAAATATAAAAAATTTTTGCTGGAAGCACCACAAAAGTTTTTGCCAACGCAAGAAATTGGTTGCATTGTTACAAGCCGACTGGAAAAATATAGAGGGCAAACGGAGGAATGGTTAACAAAAAATAATATTCATTATAAAAAATTAATTATGATGAATGTAGAAAGTGCAGAAGAACGACGCAAACTGGGAAATCATGCAGAGTTTAAGGCAAGTATATATAAGCAAAGGAATGATATGATTCTTTTTGTAGAAAGCGAACCTTGTCAGGCAGAAACAATATGCAGAATTTCAAAGAAGGCGGTATATTGCCCAACAAATCAAAAATTTTATGAAGAATCATTGTTGACGACACTGCAATCAAAATCAAAAAAAGGTATTAAGAATTTATTATATCCATTTATACCAAAATTTTTATTAAGATTATACAGAAAAATTAAATATGGCAGAAATATCAATTAAAAAAGCAGCGCTCATAAGTGCTGTTTCAAAATATTCATCTATTATACTGAACCTTGCGTTTTCGGCAGTTCTTGCACGCCTTTTAACGCCAGAAGATTACGGAATTGTTGCGGTAACTGTTGTTTTTACAACTTTCTTTTCCTTGTTTGCAGATATGGGAATTGGTGCAGGAATCATACAAAATAAAGAACTTACACAAGATGATATAAACAGTATTTTTACATTCAGTATAAAGCTTGGTTTTTTGTTATGTGTTATTTTCGCATTGTTTTCATATCCAATGTCTTTATTTTATAAGGATTCTGTATACATACCTGTTGGAATATTTCTTTCGGTTTCTTTATTTTTCAGTACTTTGAATATGGTTCCGAATGCAATTTTATTAAAAGAAAAAAAGTTTATGAGCATAGGAATAAGAACTGTAATTCTTTGCATCAGTTCTGGAATAATTGGAATACTTTTTGCTTTTTTAGGTTTTAAATACTATGCTCTGGTTCTGCAAACAATTTTAAATTCATTTCTGACTTTTTTATGGAATTATATTTCTACAAAACCAAAAGTTGTAAAAAAAGTTAATAAAGAAAGTCTTTCAAAAATAAAAAATTATTCATCTTTTTTGTTTGCATTTAATATTATCAACTATTTTTCAAGAAACAGTGACAATCTATTAATTAGTAAATTTATTGGAACTGCTCCATTGGGGCATTATGATAAAGCTTATAAATTAATGTGTTATCCTACGCAGAATCTTACACATGTTATTACTCCTGTTTTACATCCTATTTTAAGCGAACATCAAAATGATAAACAATATATATATGAAAAATATTTGCAGATTATAAAAATTCTTTCCCTTTGCGGTATTTTTATAATGGTTTTCTGTTTTTTTGCAAGTGATGAGATTATCAGGCTGTTATTTGGAGAAAAATGGATTCCAGCAGTTCCTTGTTTTAAGTTTATGTCAATTTCGATATGGGCACAGATAATAACAAGTTCAAGCGGAAGCATTTTTCAGAGTTTAGGGAACAGCAAAATGATGTTTATAAGCGGAACTTTGAATGCTGTTTTAACAGTTATTTCTATTATTCTAGGCCTTATAGAAGGAAATATAAATGCTGTTGCCCGTAATGTCGGTATAATTTACAATTTTCATTTTATTTCGACTTATATTATTTTGATACATTTTGTATTTAAAATGAGTTATCTAAAATTTATGTATTTTTTACTCCCAGATTTATTCATGATAGCAATAATGTATTGTTTTGGCTTTTTCATTGAAAATGTATGTCTTAAAATTCAGGTGCAGAATGTTTTTTGCATATTCGGAATAAAATTTATAACTTTTTTTGTATGTTATGTAATTCTTATTGCATTGTTTGGGCAGATTAAGTATTTGAAGAACATTGGACGTAACGTAAAATGACTGTTGTATTGTTTGTACTTTTTCCACAACAGATACAAGTAACTTTTAAGTAATCTGTGAAGTTAACTTACCATACCGCCGCACAAAAATCTCTTATATTTTTATGAGGAATTCTCTTACTGCATCCACGAACATACATTATTACTATAGGGAGCAGTTCATATCCTCCCCGTTTTCTTTTAAAACTGATTTTATTGAAGTGAGTTTCTTGTATTCACTATAGAAAGCTGCATTTTTAAGCACATTATCAACATCCAGTTTATCAATATTGACTTTTTCATAAAAAACCATGAAATTATTTATTGACTTTTCTATATTATTATTAAAAATATCCGTCAAACTAATTAAAGTCTTATCATTTTTAACTTTATGAATATTATCTTCCTTTATTAATGAGCAAAGGCTTTCTTCTACATTTTTTATCTCATTGTAATTATCTGCATAAAATAAACCCAACAAATAATAAAGACTCTTCTTATAAATTGGCATCTCATTCAAATATTTTTCAGCTGTATCTGATATATAACGCCTGCATAATTTTGACAATTCTGAAGAAATAAGCAACTTTACAGAAAAATGGATTAAACCATCTTCATTTTCAAGATATTCATCCTTGAACAGTTTTTTATATTCATCTACTTTGAATATCTTTCCCTTTCCTACACCAGAACGAAGCTGTCTTGCTGCAAATTCATACATAGCCTTGTAAGAAATTGCAGCTTCTGCCATAAACACAACTTTTTTATCTATACCATTCAGCTTAGCCTCACCTTTTCTATCATAAATGTAATCCAATTTTGAAAGTTTATCCTGAATTGCAAGTTGTATTTTATCATTAGAAACTAGTGCATAAGATTTTACGGCATTTTGATTATTAGTTGCCTTTATTATTGCTGTCTTAAAATTCACCTGATTTTTTGAAATCTGATAAACTTTTACAAGTACACGAGAAGAATTAAAAAAATCTTTTGTATCTTCACTGTATTTAGCACTATATAAAGCATTTACTGTCTGGCAGCCGTTTATTATCTGCATATTTGTAAGAGTCAACTCAATTTTATCTTTTTTGGGAAAACCTAATTGCATTTCATCACAAATAATGCTGATTCCGTTATTCATATATGGAAACCACAAACTTTTATCAGAAATAATCGTTTCAATTATATCGTGGTTTACGCTACCCTTATCTCCTAAGTATAAACGGATATTTTCTGAATAAAGTTGATTTCTATGGTAACGATTTTGAAGTTTTATAAGTTCATTGATATTAAGCATTCCAATAAATACTTTACCGGGAAGACCAAGTTCCTGTTTATTTGTATTATCCTCGTAACGATAAGATTCTTCTGTATCTTTATCAAACGAAAGAATCTCTTCGCCTACCCTTATCTTCCCATCTTTTGCTAAATCCTCAATTTCTTTAATTCCATATATCTGCACGTCAAAATTGTGTACCTGTTTATCATAATCAAAGCGTTTTAAGAAATCAAAAGATTTTTCATCCTTTTTATTTATTCCCTGAACATTCGTAATAAAATGACACTTAACAGATATTTTATTACCTTTGTGATTTAAGAATTTATCCACAACATCATGAATTTCATCAATAACTTGATTTTCAGGGTCTTTTGTAATCAATGTTGAATGCAGAAACTCGTTATTTATAAAAGTAACAAAAGTATTTACATCAACAGGAGAAGCACTCCCCTTATCATTTTGTGCCAATTTATATTGAAAAATATGCAGTTGCTTTTCTTTAGTATTTTGTGTATCAATTAATGCATAAGCATCTATAAGAGTCTCTTTTTTACCAGTCAGACTCTTGTCCGTAATAACGAAGTTGTCAAACAACTCATCTTCCGTTAAATCCATAACAAGAGAAGCAGACAGTAACATATATAAAACTTCATCAGAAGTCTGAATTATTGGAACAACTTTTGAACCAAGCTCTACAGAAAATGAATCATGAAGCTTTTTAAAATATTCTATTTCTGCTTTTATTTCATCTGATAAATACATATTAAACTTACCCTAAAAAATGGAATGTAGTCATTATAACACACATTCTATTATTTTACTACTTTTTTACAGCCTTAATCACCTGATTGTACTGATATGTTTTTCCATATCCAGAAAGAAGCTTTGGAAGTTGATTGAGTAGAGCTCTTTTAGAAGCATCTTGTGAAGTTTTTAGCCCCTTGGGAATTGAACCAATTCCTTTATAAGAAATTATACGATAGGAATTTTTTGTTGTATCAATAATTTTTGGAACAAGCTCTTCAAGCATAACTTTTCCTGATATATCTTCTATCAAAAACTCAAAATTCATCTAGTAGTCTCCATCAAGATAGTCGCTATACCATAGGTTACCAAGTTCAAGACCTTCTTCAACCATATTACAAACCAGTTTATTACTGCTAGCTCTAGTTATCTTTGAAAATCCATCTGCCTGTTTTTCTAAAACCCAAACTTCTTCAGGTTTTAATGCGTTTACAAAATATGGCTGATGTGTTGTTATAAATATCTGTGCTCCACCCTTTTTTGAAGAAGCATAATTTCTAAATTCAATAGCTAATATTCCCAATAATTTATGATAAAGTCCGTTTTCTGGCTCTTCAATGCAAATAAATGAATGTGGCTCTGGATCTTCTAGCAACAACAAATAAGTAAAAATCTTTAAAGTTCCATCTGACATCTGTTGTGCATAAAAAGGTTCATCGAATCCCTGTCCATAAAACTTTAATAACAATCTGCCATCTGCAGATGTTTCTGTATCAATATTTAAAAGTCCTGGAATCTTCTGGGAAATATCTTTTAAAATACTTTTAAATCTTTGTGGCTGTTCTCGCTGCATAAACTGAACAACATTTGCCAAATTATCACCATGTATATCCAGATGTTTTTGTATACCGGCTAAAGGCAAAGAACGTGCAGAATCTGGAGAAAAATAACTTAAGTACCAGCTTTCTATAAACTTTCTGAATGCCGTAATTCTAGGATGTTGTTTTAAAGCTCCCAGTGTAGTAATTGCTAGATGCCTGTTATCTTCCAAACGAATAACTTCGGTTTCATTTGTTTCTTCTGTAATAATTCCAGATTCAATATCTGAAATTAACTGTTTTGGATCAAACAAAGAGTTTTCGTCTTCTTCAATCTGTTTACCTTTTGTTTCACCTTTCCAAACAACACCAGTTCCATTATTAAGAACAAGGAAAGAAAATGGCTGACCAAATTTATGCTGACCTTTTCTTCTTTGTCTTAATCTTTCCTTGTATACAAATGGCCTTTTGTTTTCATCAAGTTTAATTGAAAATTCATAAGTAATTGGATTATCAGAATCGCTTTCCCTGTAATATAATTCAAAAGAAATGGATTCTCTTGAATCTTGACCTTTTGAAAAAATCTTTTGAAAACCACCTCTCGCATCACAAGCATCCTCAACTCCCATTTTGAGACAATCAGCAATAAATCCAAATGCATCAAAAATGCTGCTTTTACCTACACCATTTTTACCAATAACTGCTGTTAACTGTGTTAATGGTTCCTCACTATTATTCCACAACTTACCAAGAGTAACATCACGTAATGCTTTGTAATTTGTAATTCTAATTCCTTGAATTTGTGCCATTTCTCTTCACTCCTAACTTTCCAGTCAAAATAATACGAATCTTTACGATTTCTTTGCACCGTGTTGTTTTTCAATGAACTGATTGAAAGCATTCTTGGCTTCAAAAGTTATAATGCTATAGTATACCACATTCTCATTAAAAAATATATACAGGCTTAATCGAGATTTTTACCTGCGGTTCATTTTTAAATTATCTTAACTTCAAAGAAAACTTGACAAAGCGTTTTGAAACTGATTTCGGCTTATTTTTGTATCGGGAAGAACCCACTCAGAAAAGCGGTTGTGCAAACATCTTAAGCAGAGAAGTCTTACCTATCCGCCTTCTTCCATAAAGAACAAGAAATTCAAATTTCTTTGAACAGAAAGTTTCTTCCATTATCGAAAGTTCTTCTTTTCTTCCTAAAAACACATTTTCACCTCTTTTATATACTTTAGATTATTATAATTTAAAGTATATAAATTAGCAAGATTAAGTAGTATTATAAAAGCTTTAGTAACATGATTAAAAAGATTCGTGGCTTCGGGGAAGATTACTAATTGAGTTTTATTCTATCAAATGCTAATATTTACACATGGCATTAACACCAATTATTCTTTTCATTTATAACAGACCAGATCACACAAAACAAACTCTGGAAGCTCTCTCAAATAACACACTTGCTTCTCAATCTGATTTATTTATTTTTGCAGATGGTCCTAAAAACACAGCCTCCAAAGAGCAACTAGAATCAATTAAACAAACCCGAAAAGTTGCAGCCTCAGAAAACTGGTGTAAATCCGTTACACTTATCGAATCCGAAACAAACAAAGGACTTGCCCGCAGTATAATAGAAGGTGTCACAGAAATAATTAACAAATATGGCAAAGCCATCATTCTAGAAGATGACATAATTACAGGCAAATATTTTCTTGAATACATGAATGAAGCTCTTGAAAAATATCAGGGCAATAAAGAAGTTTGGCATGTAACAGGTTGGAGAGATCCAATAAAACATACTAAAAAAAACAAGGCATATTTTTATCCAACAATGGACTGCTGGAGCTGGGCAACATGGACTGATAGATGGCAATATTTCAAAAAAGATCCTCTATATTACAAATCTATTTTTTCTCCTCAAATGATTGAATCATTTAATGTAGATAATACTGATAAAGGAATGTTTTCACAAATTGAAGACAACATAACAGGTAAAATCAATACATGGGCAATTTTTTGGTATGCAACAATTTTTGTCAATAATGGACTTTGTTTGGGACCAACTAAATCATTATGTAAAAATATTGGTTTTGATAACTCTGGAGTCCATTGTGGTACTAATTCTGCAGAAGAAATTATTGAAACGATTGACAATAAAATACAGGTTTTTCCCAAAAAGATTGAATTAGATAAAAAAGAATTTTCAAAAAACAAAAAATTCAATATTAAAAAAAATAAAGAGAAAATCAATTTAACCTTCATAATTAAAACTATTATTCCTAAGCCCTTAAAACAAGCACTTAAACACCTCCTTCATAAATAATAAACATTATTTTCGTTTATTGTTATTACCTATTAAATGTGTTATTATACTATATATATGATAAACACAATCAAAGACCAAAATGACAACGTCCTCGCAATCATCGTAAAAGCAAACTACGACAAACCAGGAATCTCCTTTGTAACACCTGACGACTACTCCCAGCAGCTTGCATATATGCACCATCCAGCAGGGCACGTAATTCTTCCACATGTTCATAACGAAGTAAAACGCGAAGTTCTTTACACAAAAGAAGTACTCATCATAAAAAAAGGAAAGCTCCGCTGTGACTTTTATTCCAACGATCAGAAGTATCTTGAGTCCCAGATTATCGAAACAGGAGATGTTATTCTTCTTGTTTCCGGCGGTCATGGTTTTGAATGTATAGAAGAAACAGAAATGTTTGAAGTAAAACAGGGCCCTTATGCCGGAGAAAATGACAAAGTAAGATTTGAACCTCACAAGTTCAACTAAATATTGTCACTTTCTATTTTTTTTACTATACTTTTAATATGAGGTTGTCTTATGCATAATATAAATGTAAAAGGAATGATTTTTACAGGTGAAGCAGGACGTAAAGCTATTGACCAGATTTTAAAAGCAAAACCTGTAAAAAATAAATTTACGACATCTGTAAAACAGCGTTCAGAACAATTTGTAAAATTTTTTAACAGCAATACTTCTTTCTCAACTAAATGATCAGCCCATTTTATATTGAAGAAATCTCCACCTCAACTTCAACATACGAGCTTAAACGATTTAGAGTGCAGCATGATGAAGTGCAATTATCAAAATACTTAATTAAACAAGCAAAAAATCATAATGCGGAAGGACTAAATAAAATATATCTCGTAAGAAACAAAAAATCTGGAACAATAGTAGCATGGTTCGGCTTAAAATCAGCTACTCTGCCATACAATGATAAGGATCAGTCATTTTTAATACCAGCCATTGAATTAACACATTTTGCAGTAGATGAAAGATTTAAAATTAATATATCTGAAAAAAATACAGCAAAAACTGGAGAATACATCTTTTGGAATTTTATTATTCCAATTGTACAAAATGTAGCAAACTTAATTGCATGTAAAACCCTTTTTTTATTTGCAATAAATACACCTAAACTGATTAAATACTATAAGACCATTTTAGGTTTTAAAGAAATTCAAGATATTGATGACAAAGTATTTTTTGAATATGCCGTACCAGACTATGATTCTGAATGTAAGTTCTTATACTTTCCATTGAGATAAAAGAGAGAAAAAATATGTCAAACTTTATTCCAGTATGCACCCCGCTCCTAGGCGGAAATGAAATTAAATATGTTACAAATGCTGTAAGCACAGGATGGATCAGTTCAAGCGGAAGCTATGTAACTGCATTTGAAGAAGCATTTGCAAAGTATTGCGGTGTAAAATACGCCGTTGCAGTTTGTAATGGAACAGTTGCAATCCATCTTGCCCTTTCTGCTTTAGGAATCGGTAAAGGAGATGAAGTAATTATCCCATCATTTACAATGATTGCAACAGCTTTTGCAGTCTGCTACACAGGGGCAACCCCAGTATTTGTTGATGCTGACAAAGATACCTTCAATATAGATGTAACAAAAATCGAAGAAAAAATTACATCAAAAACAAAAGCAATCATTCCAGTTCATATCTTTGGAAACATGTGCAACATGGACGAAATTGAACGCATTGCAAAAAAACATAATCTCTTTATCGTAGAAGACTCTGCAGAAGCTCATGGTGCTGAATATAAAGGAAAAAAATCTGGAAGTTTCTCGGCCATTGCTTCGTTCAGTTTTTTTGCAAACAAAAATCTTACAACAGGCGAAGGTGGAATGGTTGTTACAAACAACGAGGAATATTTCAAGAAATGTAAATATTTTAAAAACATGTGTTTTCCTGTTGATGCTCCACGCGTTTATCTTCATGATGACATAGGCTTTAACTACAGGATGAGTAATCTTCATGCAGCCATCGGTCTTGCACAAGTCGAAAAGGCAGATGAATATCGTGACATGCGTATCAAAAATGCAAATCTTTATATGCGATACCTTTCTGATGTTCCTGGTATAACATTCCAAAAAGATGAACCAGACTCCTTGAATGTTCATTGGATGAATACAATTGTAATTGATCCGAAAATCTATGGTCACAACAAAGATGAACTCATTACTCATCTTAAAGAAAATAATATTGATACTCGTCTTCTCTTTCAGAGTATGTCAAAACAGAAATCACTTAAAGACTTTGGCTGCGACTGTAGCGGTTCTTATCCTGTAACAGACTGGCTTTCTGACAATGGTTTCTATCTTCCAAGCGCTTCAAGTTTGACTGAAGATCAGATTAAATATATTTGTAATGTAATTAAGGAATTTAAGAAATAATGAATATTGGTGTTTATTTCCCTGATATCAGACCTGAAGCAGGTGGAGCAAGTTCTCTTTTAAAAACAATCCAGAAAGAAATTAAAGAAAGCAAAGATACAAAACATAATTATTACTTTCTTTATGATGGAGATTGTTCAGAGCCTCTTATTACTGAAATAAATGGAGATAAATATCTTAACCTAGGATTTTATTTTAGAAAAAGTCTTAAACAAAAAATAAGCCGTAAAATTAAATTATTTTTTAAAACGTCTTATAAAGAAATAAACAAATTCAATACCGTTGCAAAATCTTTTCCTATTGATTTATTCTGGTTCCCTTATCCCCTTGAAGCAGATTTAGATTACCCATATATATATACAATTTGGGATCTGGGACATCGTAGAACACCTTATTTTCCAGAGGTTTCTCGAAGCGGCTGGACATGGAACGAACGCGAATATGTCTATCAAAAAATGATTTACAAAGCTAGTTATATTATCACAGGTAATGAAGAAGGTAAAAAAGAAATCTTAGAAAGTTACCCAATACCAGAGTCTAAAATAAGAATATCTCCGTTCCCTGTTGCTTCTTTTTGTTATGGGAAAGAAGTAAAACCCAATTTTCCTATTTCAGATTCTTATTTTTTCTATCCAGCTCAATTTTGGCCACATAAAAATCACATATGCATATTAGAAGCATTAAAATATTTGAGAGATGAGAAAGGCATTACTCCAACTGTTTTTCTTACTGGATCAGACAAGGGTAATAAAACTTATATTATTAATAAAATTTCAGAATATAAACTTGAAAATCAGGTAATCTTTACAGGATTTTTAAAAGATGAAGAATTAAAATATCTTTATACACATGCAACTGGAATGATTTTTGCATCTCTCATGGGGCCAAATAACATGCCTCCAATTGAAGCAACCTATCTCCACTGTCCTGTTATAATTACAGATTTAGACGGTCACAAGGAACAACTTGGCAACACAGCTCTATACTTTACCGGATATGATTATAAAGACCTTGCAAGTAAAATGTTAATTTTATTGAAATCAAAAACGAAAAGAACCGCGTTAATTGAGAAAGAAAAAAAACTTGCGAAACAATTCTCCAAAATTAATTATTTTACAGAAATTAGAAAAATTGTAGAAGAATTCAGTTTAATCAGAAACACATGGGGAACTGACTTTATTCACCTGTAATTTTCAGGAGAACATTTATGCCATTTATAAAAAAAGTTTATAATAAAATTAATAATGCAATAAAATAGGATTGCAAATAAAGATAAGATTGATGAAGTTGTTATTAATGGGAAACAATATAGATAAAGAAGTTTTCAATATTATAAAAGAAATTATCATTTCCATTTTAACGTCACTTATACCGTTAATTGCCTCAGTTTATAATGTAAAAAGAAATGTTGCTTTTTTTCTATTTTATAAATAAATCCAAATACTCTGTAAAAGCAAATGCCCGGTTTCTTTGCTGATTAGAAACTTCCTGTAAAAACCCATTATCAACAAAAAGATTTACAAGTTCGCCAGCGGCTTTTGGAGATAATTTTGTGATAGCCTGTACCCCTTTTATCGATACCATTGTTCTCCTAGGGGCACAGCCCTATTTTTTCAAAAGTTGATTGCCGTACATCTTATAATCAGAAATTCTCTTAATTAGTATGAATTTATTTTCTTTTATGATAAAATATATCCAAAGGCATAGTTATGAATAAGAAAACTTTTGAAAATGGTTCTGAATGGTTACGGACAGATTTACATCTTCATACAATTTCTGATTCTGAGTTTTCATATAATGGTGACAAGAATTATTTTGTATGTGATTTTATCAATCAATTGAAAAATGAGGATATTTCTGTTTGTGCTATTACTAACCATAATAAATTTAATTGTTCAGAGTTTAAAGAATTACGAAAAAATGCTGATAAAGAGGGAATTTATATTCTTCCTGGGGTTGAATTTTCTGTAACTGACGGTTCTTCTGGTATTCATGTTGTAATTATTTTTGATGATGAATGGATTTATAACAAAGAAAATGAAAATTATATTCAAAAATTTTTAGACCAGGCATTTACAGGAATTAAGAATTATTCTTCATCGCCTTATCCCAATTCCAATTATAATCTGCAAGACCTTTATAAAAATTTGGAAACATTCAAAAGAGATTTTTTTATAAATTTAGCACATGTCGATGACCCTAATGGACTTTTTGCAGAACTTAAAGGACGAAACCTAACTGCGCTCTTAGATTCCGAAGCATATAAAGAAAAAGTATTTGCATTACAAAAAAGCCGATCTTCTGATAACATAAAAAAGTTAACTTTCCTGATAGCTTGTGTTGAAGGTTCTGATAATAAAAATATAGAAAGCATCGGAAACTCTAATAAAGTTCATGGAATAACTCAAAAAACATATATTAAACTTGGTGCTTATAATTTTGAGGCATTAAAATATGCATTAAAAGATTTTCATAATCGCGTTAGTAATGAAATTCCACAAATAAAAAATTCATATATAAAAAGTATTGAAATTAACGGGGGAATTTTTGATGGAAAGAAAATCAGTTTCTCTCCAGAATTAAATAGTCTAATCGGAATTAGAGGAAGTGGGAAGTCTGCTTTACTTGAGATTATCCGGTGGGCACTTGGAATACAATTGCAAAATTCTTCTACAGATTCAGATTATAAAAAAGATTTATTGACATATGCTTTAAAAAGTGGTGGAAAAGTAATTATTCATTTTGTTAATCAACACCAAAAAGAATATAGAATTGAAAAGATTTATGGACAGAAGGAGAATCTTTATTGTGTTGAGACAGGAGAACTTTTGTCTTGTTCAATAGATTCTGTTTTTGACAATATCATTTATTATGGCCAGAATGATTTATCAAATAAAAACAGAAAATTTGAGGATGACTTATTATTTAAGCTAATAAAGGTTGATACTCAATTACAGACGCAAATTGAAAATAAGAAAAAAGAAATTAAATCTGTGGTCTTTCAATTAACAACATTAGACGAAGAACTTAAGCAGCGTTTTGAACTTGAACAAGAAATAAAGAATATTGAACAAAAACTAAAATATTATAAAGATAATGGTCTTGAAGGAAAGTTAAAAATTCAAACAGATTTTGATTCAGATGAATCAAAAATTCTGCAAATGCGTAAACCTCTAGTAGAATTTAATGATGCTATTAATAATATTTTATTAAATTATGAGATTTCATTTACTCAAAAAATTTGTGGTTCCGAAAGCAATAGTGAAATATTTGAAGAAATTAATGTTGTATTCAAGAATGCCGAAGATTTTCGAAAAAAAATAAAAGACACTTCTGAAGATTTTTCAAAACTAATTAACAAATATAATTCTGTAATTTTAAAATTGCAGGAAAAGAAAGAAAATCTAAAAAATGATTTTGCAGAAATAAAACGCAGTCTAAATTCAGAGACAATAAATCCAGATATTTTTTTAATACTAAAACGAAATCTGGAAACTTCCAATTTAAAGCTGCAAGAATTAAATAAGAAAAATGACAGAAAAAATGAATTACAAGCATTATTAAATAAACAATTAAACGAACTTAATGATTTATGGCAAAAGAATTTTCTTTCTATGAAAGATTCTGCTGAGAATATTAATAATAGTGATGGAAGTATTAAAATTACTATTGAACCTAAAGGAAAAAAACAGGCTTTTCTTGCTGAATTAAAAGAAATATTTAGAGGGACTGGTATTCGGGATTCTACATATCAAACGATATCTGAAAAATATGAAGATTTTATTGAAATATACCGTAATTTTAATTCATTAAAATCATATCTTTCTGAATCTAGTTATACTGATTTTGTAAAAAGATTTAATGAGAAATTGTCAGATTTACTTGTTTTTGAGGTAGAACCAAAAGTGTCTATTTCGTATAAAGGTAAAAAAATTAATTCTTTATCTTTGGGACAACGTGCATCTGCATTAATTCTTTTCTTATTGGCACAAAAAAATTGCAATTTGTTAATTATTGATCAGCCGGAAGATGACTTGGATAATCAAGTTATTTATGAAGAAGTAATAAAACAAATTATACAGTTAAAAGGAAAAATGCAATTTATTTTTGCAACTCATAATCCTAATATTCCAGTATTAGGAGACAGCGAAAAAATTTTAACTTTTACTCAAATGGAAAATGATGTTTCTGTCCTGCAAGGAAGTATAGATAGTCCAGATTTACAAAATGAAATTGTTAATATTATGGAAGGTGGACAAGAAGCTTTTAAGAAGCGAAAAGTAATTTACTCATCTTGGAGGAATTAAAATGGATTCAATTGAATTATTAAACATAATTTCACAAGGCGAAACTAGTAAAGTTCAATTTAAGTTGCTACTTGATAATAAAGACTCTATTGCTGCAGAAATGATTGCAATGGCAAATTCCAAAGGTGGAGTAATTCTTTTTGGAGTAGAGGACAAAACTGGAGCTATTGCTGGATTAGATTATATTCAATTACAAAAAATTGAAAATGAAGTTGCAACAATAGCAACAGATTTTATAAAACCTCAAATATTTGTTAATACTGAAGTAGTTCCACTTGGAGATGAAAAAAAGAATATCTTAATCGTTCATGTAGATGAAGGTGTCTCAAAACCTTATAAAGACAGAAATGGAACCATTTGGATTAAACAAGGCAGCGATAAAAGAAAACTGACAGATAATAACGAACAAATTCGATTATTTCAACAAAGTGGATTAGTGTATGTTGATGAAATTGTTGTTCCAAATACTTCGCTCAATGATATTGATAACTCTAAAGTGGAAAAATATTTGAAAAAACTCGATCAAAAGGAACTGGATATTCCTTTACTTTCTTTATGTCAGAATTTAAATATTATTAGAAATGATAAAATAACTTTAGGCGGTTTATTATTCTTTTCTGACAATCCGCAATTATATCGCCCAGCCTTTTCAATTAAGGCTGTAGCATATTACGGGAATGATTTTGAGGGAGTTGATTATAGGGATAGCATTGACATAGTTGGTACATTGCCAGAAATGTTTGACGAGGCATTGAGTTTTTTAAAGAGAAATTTACATTATCGTCAAAATGCACAAAGTTTTAATTCTACTGGAGAATTGGAAATTGCTGAAATTGCCTTAGAAGAACTTGTTCAAAATGCATTGACACATAGAGATTATTCAATAAATGCTCCTATAAACCTTTTGATTTTCGATAACAGAGTTGAAATTATTAGTCCAGGTTCTTTGCCAAATAATTTAACAATTGAAAACATTAAAATGGGAAATGCTGTTGTAAGAAATAATTTAATAGTTTCATTTAGCTCCAGAATGATGGAATACAGAGGTCTTGGTTCTGGGATTAGAAGAGCTCTAAAATATCAACCAAATATTCAATTAGTAGATGACAAAGAATCAAATAAATTTAAGGTGACAATACCTCGTCAAACCCCTTATGCCGGTGCAAATGACAACCGCTCATAGAGAATTGCCCTATGCAATTCTCGTAGCGCGAGTTAAACCCATGTTTGTAAGCAAAAGAAATTTACGAGCGCTCTATTGCACCGAACCCGCTTTCGATATATAATTATATTGTGTCGGAATTGTATATTGTTGGAACGCCAATCGGAAATTTGGGTGATATAACCTACAGGGCTTTAGAAACTTTTAGAAAAGTAGATGTTATTGCCTGCGAAGATACGCGTCATACATTAGAACTTTTGACACATTTTGAGATTAAAAAGCCATTGATTTCGTGCAGATCTCAAAACGAGGAGTTTGTATCTGACAAAATCATTCAACTGCTGCAAAAAGGACAGTCCGTTGCTTATGCAAGCGATGCCGGCATGCCAGGAATAAGTGATCCCGGTTCTATTCTAGCTTATAAAGTAAGAAAGGCAGGATTTTCAGTTGTTCCAGTTCCCGGTCCGAGTGCTTTTGCAACGCTAGTAAGTGTAGCAGGACCTGGTGGAAAGACATTGGTTTTTGAAGGGTTTACTTCTCCAAGTCCCGGTAAGCGCAGAAAACGTTTGCGGGAACTTTTGGAAACGGGTTATGCATTTATTTTATACGAAAGTCCTTTCAGAATAGTAAAGTTGCTGACGGATCTTGCCGATATTGATAGTAACCGGCGGGTAGTAGTCGGTCGAGAGCTTACAAAACTGCATGAAGAAATCATAGAAGGAACTTCTGCGGAATTGAGAGATGATTTTGCTGCAAGACAATCTATAAAAGGAGAGTTTGCAGTATTCGTTTCTGGCATTAATAATGTTAAACTTTCAGCGGAAAATACCGATAATTAAGGTATAAGGTAGGATTATATGATGATAGACAAACTTGGAGGCATTTCACCTCTTAACAACGTTCAGAATACAAAACGTACTCAAAGTTCTGCAAACGTAAAATCTTCACCAGATTCCATCAGCGTATCTAAAGAAGCCAAAGAAATGGCAGAAGCATACTATCTGAATGAAGTTGCTGCAGAAACTCCTGATGTCAGAACTGAACTTATTGCTCAAATTAAAGAAAAAATCAAAGACTCATCATATCTTAGTGCAGAGGTTATTAACTCTACTGCAGAAAGAATAATGTCAAGTTACGGTATCTAATTCAAGAGTTTTAAGATGCAATACGTTTAGTCAGGACATCTGAAACAGATTACGCCTTGACTTAACTGATTTTTAGTTGAGATAACAAATCAATAAAAAGGCGGAATTTTTTTCCGTCTTTTTTTGTTTCTTTTCAATCGGAGTTTATTATGGCAGATTTTATTTTTAAAATTTCTCCAAACATAGTTTTAGGTTCTTACGCAATTACCCGAATCGGACAGTATGCACAGGAATTAGGTTCAAAATTTATGGTAATTATTGATCCTATGCTCAAAGAGGTTGGAATTTCAGATAAAATTCTTCAGCCATTAGATGAACACAAAATAGACTATTTTATTTTTGACGAAATTACAAACGGTGCAACTACTCAAATCATTTCACAAGCCCTGACACTTTCGCGCGAGGCTCATATCCACGGAGTTATTGCAGTCGGTGGTGCAAAGACAATCAACATTGCAAAATCTGTCTGTTCAATTTTTTACGAAGTTCACGATTTGTATGAATTCGTAGACGGCGCTTCTCCTACTGTTGCACCTCTTCCATTGCTTTGCGTTCCTTCAACAATGCGAGATCCTTTTATTTTTTCGCCTTTTACACCTGTCATTGATTCACGCTCAAATAAAAACAGACTTTTACGCAACAAAGACGGACTTGTAAAACTTGTTCTCTTTGACCCGAACCTTTCGCTTACCCTTACAGAAAATCAGACTGCCTCAATGGCAATAGAAACTCTCTGCCTTGCAACAGAAAGTTACATATCGCAAAAAAGCACTTTCTTTAGCGATATGATTGTCGAAAAAGGCATGGAACTTTTGGGATACGCACTTGACGGCTCGCCTACCCTTACGATTACAACGCCGGCAGAAGTTCTCTTGACACAGGGCGGCTGTATGGCATCTCTTGCAAGTTCCATGAGCGCTCCGGGGTGCGCGACGCTTTTGGCTCAGACAATAAATGCGCGTTGCAGAATTTCGCGTTCACTTGTTTCTTCGATTTTATATCCATATATAATTGAAGATGCGGCAAAATTTAAAGCAGACAAAATTGCAAAGCTTTCAAAAATTTTACGTGCAGCGCCGGAAGAAGCAACTCAAGAAGAAGCAGTTTCTGGACTTACTGAATACGTACGGCAAAAACTTGCGCAGAACAATCTTCCTGCCCGCTTAAAAGATTTATCCATAACCATTGACCAGCTGGCTCTTTGTGCAGAAGATGCCGGGGAACTGGATTTAATCAATACGCTGCCACGGAGCATGACTTCTGACGACTTGTTTGATTTACTAAAACTTGCTTTCTAAACTATAATAAAAGAATGATTGAACCTCAAAAACTTTTTCAACTTTCTGGCGGTCAAAAACGGCGCAAGCTTGCACTGTGCTTTGGTGCGCTGGAACGTGACATTATCGGTATTGCAGAAAAAGGCGCTGAATATTCATTTAATTCAATGCCGCGCGAACAATACGTAAAAGAACTGATAAAGATTTTACTGCAAGATCCAAAACTTTCTAAAGAAGGATTTGCAGAACTGACTGCCTTATTAAACGAAAAACCTTTTGACGAACACCGCGCCTGCAACTGCGCACGAAATCATCTTCTTGCAATAATCGGAACTTTTCCTGCTGAATGGGATTTAATCATTGCCCCGCACAAAAATCCGCTTTCAATCCAAAATCCGCAGAACGATAAACATGATGCAATTTCGCAAAATTCAATTGAATCACAAATCCAGGCGCGCAATTTTTTTAAAGGCATTTGCGCCTATGCAGAAGACATCCGCTCGCCGTTTAATCTTGGTTCAATTTTCAGAACTGCCGAAGGACTTGGCGCAGAAAAACTCTACCTTTCACCTTTCTGCTGCGACCCGAATCATCCGCGCGCCATACGAAGCGGCATGGGCTGTATAGAAACTTTAAACTGGGAACGAAAATCCCTAGATGACCTGCCTTCTGACAAACCAGTTTTTGTCCTTGAAACAGGCGGAACTCCAATTGATGAATTTGTTTTTCCTAAAGAAGGCATCTGTATAATCGGTTCAGAAGAACTTGGTGCAAGCCCTGAAGCCTTAAAAAAAGCAACTTACGGCTGCGTTACGATTCCAATGATAGGGATAAAAGCATCATTGAACGTCGGAGTAGCATTCGGAATCCTTATGCAAAAATGGATTGAATCTATAAAAACTCAAGCTTCCTAGATTTTATTCACCATGCTCTTTTGAAAAAGAAGCAAACAGTTTGTCAGAAATCTTTTTAAACTGGTCTTCTGTCGTAATTTTGAACATCGACAAAATCTCTGTATCAATCTGATAGAATGCGACTTCTCCTGTCTGGTAATGAGTCATGATATCCGAAAGATGAACAATGCTTGAAAGAGTCCTTACATTTTCCGGTGCATTTTCTGGGGAATGATGATATCTGATTACACTTGTAATAACTTCTGGGAAATTCCATTTTTGTGCAATTTCAGCACCGATTTCTCCGTGATTTACACCGGCGATAAGTCGTTCAAAAAAATCTGACGAAATATTTTTTGCTTCACAAATTTCCTTGATACGATTGAGCAAATCTGGATGAGAAGTTTCAAAAATAATTTTTCCCATATCGTGAAGCAAACCGCAAATATACGAATCTTCTATAACTGCCCGTTCCTTTGAAAAGAAATTACGCGCCAGATTATACGAGTAAAACGCAACCTGATAAGCATGCTTCCATAAATCAAGTTTATCACCACCGACTTCTTTAAAAGTCTGGACAGTTCCTATGCTGAACAAAAGATTTCTGATTCCACGCAGACCGACAAGTTTTACGGCATCTGCAATACTGTGGCACGGACTTGCCAGCGCAAAAGCCGCAGAGTTTACCATTTTCAAAAGTTCTGCAGTAAGCGCAACATCATTTGAAATGTGCATTGCAATGTCAGACATTTTAGAATTAGGGTCACTTAAAAGCCTGTTGATTTCTGAAATATTTTCAGGGAACTGCGGAAGCCTGTCTATCAGTTTTACAAATTCCGCAGAAATAATGCTGATGTCCTTCTGAGTTTTTTCACTGAGTGGTAAAATAATCCTTGTGATAGTTTCGCCGTTTTCGCAAAGTACCTGAAAATTTTCTTCTGTAAGACCGATTTTTTCAAGCATCAGAATCATGATAATCAAACCAAGTCCTGCACCTTCTGAGTCATCAAGAACCTGAGAAATTGCATCTTCAATACAAGTGTACTGCTGTGCACGCGAAAGCTTATCGTGAATTCGTTTGTATTCAAAAACTGTAAGGTTTGAATTGTTTCTGATTTCGATTTTAATTTTATTAGCACGAACCTGAAGAATGAGCTTTACATAAAGACCTGCGTTTTTTTGAAGCTGTAAATAATAATTAATATTATTCAGCGTGTCTTCTTTAAAAGTTTTTAAACCGAGTTCATAATCTTTGGGATCAGTAATATCGAGATTTTTCTGTTTAAAATAAATTCGTTTTGTATTTGCCTTTTTTGCGTTTGTGATTAATTCATTAAGACAATAATTTAAATATTCAATCATCTGGCTTTGATCTAGTTCTTGAAGAAAAGCCGTAAGAACATCACCCATATATACTTCCATTTCGTGCGGAAGCGTATATGTTGTTATAGTAAGAGGAATTCCTAAATCTATTGCCTTTTCAATTTTCTTTTTATCAACCTCAATCCGTTTGTTAAGAGCCATATATTCACAATACCTTACAATTTTAATAACCTATTTTAACACCTTTCTAAAATAAAATAAAGCGCATAATCACGATTTTACAAGTTGAATATGCTTCTTTTTTTGAGTAATATTTATTTATGTTTATAACAGCTTTTTATGGCGAAATTCTCATTCTGCTTTTGATTATTATAATATGTTCGCGTGTTTTTTTTATCAAACATACAAGAATTGACGCTATCGTACTTTTTGCACCTTTTGTTTTTATACTGGCAATCCTTCAGATTTTTGCATGGGGGTTAAACATTGCAGAGCAGATAGTTTTTTATTTTTCGCTTTTTATATTTTTTATAAACTGGCGCGGATTTTTACGGTTCTGCAACAGACTTTACGTTGACACATACAGCAGAGTGTTTATTGCATTTTCTGCTGTTTCGCTTGTTTTTGCAATCGGACTTATTGTCTTTTTATGTATTTTTTCTCCATTGCATTTGACTGCAGAAAAATATCAAGTAACTGTCGAAACAAAATTTTTTACAAAAAATTCTGTTTCAGAATATATCGAAGTACCTGAGAATTCGATAAAAAAAGATTTTAAGCTTACAGTATATTCGCCGGACAGAAAACAGACTAGAGAGGAAAAAAATGAAATACTTTTGTTTGTCCCAGACAAAAGGGCAGCCCGGCTTTCTTATGAACCTTATCTGATTCTGCTTGCAAAATACGGCTACACAGTTTATAAAGCTGATTTTGGTTTTGCCGACGTTCAGCATGAACAGAAAACAAACCTGAACTTTTTGAAACAGCGGAAAATGACAAAAACTTATTTTAAAAGTCCCAAAAAGTTTTACGAAAAATATTCCTATTATGAAGAACTCTATGCAAAAGAATATGAACTTCTTTCTGACATCGTTGACAAAATAGAACCTCACATAAAACAGTTTGTCATTCTGGCAGACGGTCTGGCAGAAAAATCTTTTGACAAAATCAAAAATCCTGCACGGCCGGTAGAATTATGTTTTTTTATGAGTTCAATCCCGGAATACAAAACAAGCGGTTTCGGTTTTATCGAACAAACTGACCCCGTAACTGCAAAACTAAAATTCAATTTAAAAAAAGACAGGACTTTTTTTGTTCCAAGCTATATGGCGATGAAAACAAAAATGGCAATCGAGGCAAAAAATGACATTAACTGAACTTGATGAATACTTTAATTCATTTTTAAAAAAAGAAAATTTTTCAAATGACATTTCTCTAAATGGAATTCAAATTCAAAACTCAAATCCAGATTCAAAGCAGATAAAAAAAGTTGCTTTTGCAGTTGATGCCTGTGAGGAATCTGTTTTAAAAGCAATAGATTGCAAGGCAGATGTTTTATTTGTTCATCACGGACTTTTTTGGGGGAAGCCTGAAACAATCACCGGCAGTTTTTACAAACGCATAAGCCCATTCATAAAAAATGACATTGCCCTGATTGCCTATCACATCCCGCTTGATGCAAACAAGCCGTACGGAAACAACTGGGGACTTGCAAGCCGTGCAGGACTTACAAAAATTGAACCATTCGGCTTCTGGAGAGGAATGTGTCTCGGTGTCAAAGGCATTTTAAAAAAGCCGCTTACAGCAGAAGAACTTGCCGGCAAAGTTTTAGAAGAAAAACCTCCGTGCAAAATTTTTAACTGTGGAAAAGAAAAAATAAAAACTGTCGGCATTATTTCTGGCGGCGCTGGCGACGATGTTGAACAGGCTGTCAGAGAAAATCTTGATGCGTATATAACGGGAGAAGTCTGCCACGAGTTATTCCATTATATAAAAGAAAATAAAATCAACGTAATTGCCGGCGGACATTATCAGACAGAAACAGTCGGAGTAAATTCAGTAATGACTAAAATGATGCGAGAAAAAAAACTTGAAGCTGAATTTATTGACATTCCGACAGGCTTGTAATTTATTCTTGTTAAAACCTTGAGCCAGAAGAAAAACCGGGAGGAAAAAAATGATTACGATTTTACCGCAAACAGATAAAGAACCGTTAAATACAATCGGATATTGCGCAGGAGTCTGCTGGAACAGTCCAGTTGAAGATAAAGAACAAAATATAAAACGTGCAAAATCATGCATTAAAAGCGGTCACACAAGAACAGCTGAATACCCTGATGTTTTTTGCATTATCGAAAGTTACTCTGCGCGCTGCATACGTGAACTTTATACGCACATCATCGGAACAACGCGCCTTCAAAGTTCAACGCGATATGTTGATGCAAAAGCGATGAACATTGAAAACGAGTTTTACAATCCGTTCACTGGGGATGCTGCCGATGTTTACAAAGAAGGACTTTCTGACATAATGCAGACATACCAGAAACTTGAAGAACTCGGTTATCCAAAAGAAGATGCTGCCAATATTTTACCGTTAGGGATGGACACAAAAATAGTCTGGAAAATCAACTTGCGCGCCTTAATGCATTTTATGAACCTGAGACTTTGCTCAAGAGCCTACAAAGAAATCCGCGCCTTATCAATGGAACTAAAAGAAAAACTCAGACAGCTTTCCCCTGAATGGGAATGGATTTGCGACAACCTTCTTCTGCCAAAATGTGAGTTTACAGGTTACTGCGACGAAGCAAAAAGCTGCGGACGAAAAATTACAAAAGCACAAATGCTTGAAGCCATAGAAGAATGGACAAAAAATAAAAACAAATAATACTGAACAAAAAAAACCGGAAGAAAATCTTTTTTAAGTTCTTTCTTCCGGTTTTTTATTCAAAATCTCAAAACAAAATTTTCTGCTTATTTGCTTAACATTTATTTGCTCAAAAGATTATTTAAGTGCTTTACAAATTCAGCAGGCGCTTTTAATTCTACACCGGCAATGAGCAGAGCCTGATCAAGCAAAACTTCAGAAACATCAGCAATTAAAGCTTCGTCATTTGACTCTTTGATTTTTGCAACAATCGGGTGGTCGCCGTTTACTTCGAGAATTGGTTTTACTTCAGGGGCATTTTGTCCCATTGCCTTCATCATTCGTTCCATCTGATATGACGGATCGTTTTCGTCAACAACGATACATGACGGATTTTCGCCGCTCAAAGTTTTTGAAAGTTTTACTTCTTTTACTTTGTCACCGAGAGCTTTTTTAATTTTTTCAACAACAGGCTTGAATTCTTCTTCTTTTTTCTTGGCTTCTTCTTTATCGCCGCCAAGGTCTTCGTCACTGCCAGCTCTGTTTACAGCTTTGAGTTCAAAGTCTTTGTATTTACCAAAGCCCGGGATTACGATTTCGTCAATGTCATCTGCCATTACGAGAACTTCAAAACCTTTTGATGTATAAGCTTTAAGAAGCGGATTTTCGCGAAGATTCTTTTCATCAGTTCCTGTAATATAGAAAATTGATTTCTGCTCAGGTTTCATTCGCTGAACATAGTCTGCAAAACTTGTCCAGTTGTCATCACCTGTTCCGCTTGGGTCTGTCGACTTAAAGCGAACGATTTCTGCAATTTCATCGCGATTTACATAATCCTGATACAAACCTTCTTTCATCGGGCGATTGAAATTCTTTACAAATTTATTCCATTTTTCAATCGCTTTTTTGTCATCGTCAGTGCGCTTGTCTTCTTCAACTTTGCGGGCTTTGTCAGCATCGGCACCAAGTTTTTTAAATTCACTTAAAAGCTTTTTTACAGAGCTTGTACGGATATTATCAAGAATTCTGTTCTGCTGCAAAATTTCGCGGCTTACATTCAAAGGCAAATCTTCTGAATCAATAATACCGCGTACAAAACGCAAGTAAGATGGAAGCAGCTCGCGGTCATCGTCTGTTATGAAAACGCGTTTTACATAAAGCTTTACGCCGCTCTGATAATCTGCCTGATACATATCAAACGGAGCAATTTGCGGAACATAAAAAAGCGTAGTATATTCCTGAGTTCCTTCTGCGTGAGTGTGAACATAAAAAAGAGGATCCTGTCCGTCATGACCAAACGTCTTGTAGAATTCATTGTAATCGGCTTCTTTAAGTTCAGACTTTGAACGTTTCCATAATGCAGAAGCACTGTTTACCTGGTCGACTTTACTTTCTGTTGAAGTAACATTACCTTTGTCGTCATATTTGTTCTGTTCATAATGGAGATAAATCGGGAATGCGATATGGTCAGAATATTTTTTAATAAGTTCTTCAATTTTCCAGCGGCTTGCGTAGTCTTTTGAATCATCGTTCAAAGACATTACGATTGCAGAACCTGTAGTTTCGCTCTTGTCAAATCCGTATTTTTTTGCAGCGTCGCTGTCAGATGCAATTTCTTCTATATCATAAGAATTTGTACCATCGCTTGACCAGTGCATTATTTTTCCGTCACCGGCAGCTTTTCTTGTATAGACATCAATTTTTTTTGCTGCCATAAATGCTGAATAAAAACCTACACCAAACTGCCCGATTAATGCAGAATCTTTTGAAGCCTCTGCAGTCAGTTTTTCCATAAAGGCTTTTGTTCCTGAACGGGCAATCGTTCCAAGGTTATTATTCAAATCTTCTTCGTTCATTCCAATTCCAGAATCCTGAACGCAAAGAACATTCGCTTTGTCATCAAATGTAATGTCAATCCGTGGAGTAAAAGTAATTCCTTTATAAGCATCATCTGAAACTGTAAGATATTTTAATTTATCCAATGCATCTGAAGCGTTTGATACAATTTCGCGTAAGAAGATATCTTTGTTTGAATACATTGAATGAATAATTAATTTAAGAAGCTGGTTTACTTCTGTTTGAAACTGATGTGTAGCCATTTTTTTACCTCAATAAAAATATTGTAACAAATAAAATAATAAAGAAATAAAAAAACGGCAAGTAATACTTTTTTCATTATCGCAACTAAAATCAAGAATTTTCTGCCGTTCCTGCCTATACTCGCAGTACAAATAGTTGAAATGAAACAGTAGGAAAAAATACTGGGACAGGACTGCCAGACAATCTGCGGAATTGAGGTTTGGGAAAATAGGAGCTAAGGCGGCGATGAAAACAAAAAAGCAACCTCATAATTGAAGTGGCGTTAAAAATTTGATTGTGAATAACCCGTCAGTTATTTTTCAGCGAGTACCAATTTCAAAAATTTCTCTCAAGAAATACTTTCATATTTTCTCCACAAGGCTTCGGCTCGTTCTTTCCGTCCGTCCAGGCTGATTTTTCTGAGTTTACAAAGGCAAAGAATCTGTCAATTTCTGGAAAGCAAATACACGAAGGATGCCTTGAAAAAGTTATAAAAAATGTATAATGTGGAGGTCCTGCCTTTATTTTGCCTTCATCTACAAAAATGTCAGGTTGTGTGATATGATGATATAATAGAAAAAAATCAAGTAAAATAAAGGAAACCACACATGGCAAAATCAAAATCGTCTAAATCATCATCTGCAACAATCGGTTTTGAACAGCAGATTTGGGATGCCGCCTGCGAACTTTGGGGACACATTCCCGCAGCCGACTACCGCAAAATCTTTACAGGTCTCATTTTCCTGCGCTACATATCAACAGCCTTCGAAAAAAAATATGCAGAACTTGTGCTAGAGGGCGACGGTTTTGAAGACGACCCCGACGCTTATGAATCAGAAAACATCTTCTTTGTTCCCCAGGAAGCCCGCTGGTCAGAAATTGCAAAAGCAGCGCACACACCAGAAATCGGAACAATTTTAGACAAAGCCATGAACGCCATAGAAGCAGACAACCGCTCCCTCAAAGGCGTGCTCCCTAAAAACTATGCAAACCCTGAACTCGACAAGCGCGTACTCGGGAACGTAGTAGACGTATTCACCAATATGGACATGAGCGACCTTGACGCAAGCAAAGACCTGCTCGGCCGAACTTACGAATACTGCATCGCGCAGTTTGCAAGCTACGAAGGCGTAAAAGGCGGCGAGTTCTACACACCGGCAAGCGTAGTAAAAACAATTGTCAGCATCTTAAAACCAACAGAAGGAAAACGCGTTTACGACCCATGCTGCGGTTCAGGCGGAATGTTCGTGCAGTCCGTAAAGTTCATACAGGAACATGCCGGAAACAGAAGCAACATTTCAGTCTTCGGACAAGAAGCCAACGCCGACACCTGGAAAATGGCAAAAATGAATATGGCAATCCGCGGGATCGACGCAAACTTTGGCGACCATCCTGAAGACACTTTCTTCCACGACCTGCACGCAAACCAGAAGTTTGACTACATCATGGCAAACCCGCCGTTCAACTTGAGCAACTGGGGACAGGATAAACTTCAGAACGATTCGCGCTGGTCTTACGGACTTCCACCTGCAGGCAACGCAAACTATGCCTGGATAGAACACATGATTTACCACCTCGCCCCAAACGGAAAAATCGGTCTTGTACTTGCAAACGGTGCACTCAGCACCCAAACATCAGGCGAAGGCGAAATCCGCCGAAAGATAATCGAAGCAGATTTAATAGAAGGAATTGTCGCCATGCCAACCCAGCTTTTCTACAGCGTAACAATTCCCGTAACCCTCTGGTTCATCAGCCGCGGCAAAAAGCAGACAGGCAAAACCCTCTTCATAGATGCCCGCAACATGGGCCACATGGTAGACCGCAAGCACCGTGACTTTTCCGAAGAAGACATCAACCGCCTTGCCGACACCTTCACCGCCTTCCAGAAGGGCATTCTCGAAGATGTAAAAGGCTTCTGCGCCGTTGCCACCACAAAACAAATCGCCGACCAGGATTACATTCTCACCCCTGGTCGCTACGTTGGCATAGAAGAAAAAGAGGAGGATGACGAACCTTTTGCTGATAAAATGACCCGCCTGACCACCGAACTTGGCGGAATGTTCGCAAAGAGCCACGAGCTCGAAGAAGAGATAAAGAAAAATCTGGAAGGGATTGGGTGGAAGATTAATTAACAAGCGGATTTGTTCGTAGCTAACGCTACTCACGGAGGAAGTATGCTTTTGTATGAAGAAGAAACTGGAAAAATTCTTAAAGCCTGTATGAATGTTTTTAATGAACTTGGTAATGGTTTTCTAGAAGCAGTTTATCAGGAAGCTTTAGCGATAGAATTTGAAGAAATGCATATTCCTTTTGAAAGAGAGACTAAAATAGACATATTTTACAAAGGAAAGAAACTTGATAAAGAATATTATGCAGACTTCATCTGTTATGACAAAATTATTGTTGAAATAAAAGCAATTTCTAAACTTGTTAATGCCAACAAAGCGCAAGTAATTAATTATCTTCATGGAACTAAGTTGCCGGTAGGATTGCTTGTTAATTTTGGTGAAAGTTCTTTGAAGTGGGAAAGACTTACTTTGTTGAAGAATGATAAAAAGGAATAACAAGCGGATTGGTTCGCAACTAACGTTGCTCACTTTTTTTTAAGTGAAGACCGTTAGGTCTGAACAAATCTGTTTGGGAATCATAGAAGAATAGGAAAAGAAAAAAAACAAACGGATTGGTTCGTAGCTAACGCTACTCACTTTTGTAGAGTGAAGGTCGTTAGACCTGAACAAATCCGTTTGTTTAGAATAAACGAATTTATAAAAAAGAAAATAACAAGCGGATTGGTTTGCAACTAACGTTGCTCACTTTTTTTGCGTGAAGGTCGTTAGACCTGAACAAATCCGTTTGTTTAGAATAAAGGAATGAAAATGGAAGAGTGGAAAGAATATAAGTTAGGAGACATTTGTAAAAGTAATATAAACTCATACTCTGAAAAAGATAATTGGAGTTTTGTAAATTATCTTGATACAGGAAACATTACAGAAAACAAAATCTCTGATATACAATTTATAGATTTATCTTCTGAATCTTTACCTAGTCGAGCAAGAAGAAAAGTTCAAATTAATGACATTATTTATTCAACAGTTCGTCCTAATCAGAAACATTTTGGAATTATAAAAAATCAACCTGAAAATTTCCTGGTATCAACAGGTTTCGCAGTATTACATATTAACAAAACAATTGCAGATCCAAATTTTGTTTTTTACAATTTGATTCAGAATGAAAATACAGAAACTCTACATGCAATTGCAGAACAAACTACTTCAGCCTATCCTGCAATAAAACCATCTGATATCGAAAATCTATCAATAAAAGTTCCCCCTCTCCCCACCCAGCAAAAAATCGCACGGATTCTCTCATCCCTCGACGACAAAATCGAACTGAACAACAAAATAAACACCAACCTCGAACAACAAGCTGGGGCTCTCTTCAAAAACTGGTTTGTAGACTTCGAACCATTCGGCGGCAAAATGCCCGAGGAGTGGAAAGAAAAAACTCTTGATTCATTCTGCAGTATTTTTACAGGACGAAAGAATGCAAATGCTTCAGTAGAAAATGGAAAATATAAATTCTTTACATGTTCACCGAATGTTTTACCTATAGATAGTTTTATTTTCGATGGAGATGCAATTATTATTTCTGGAAATGGAGCTTATACCGGAAGAACAAGATTTTATTCCGGTAAGTTTGATTTATATCAAAGAACTTATGCTTGTACAATGAAGAAAGATCAAAACCAGGATTATATATTTATACTTTATTGGATTATCAAATTTGTACTTAGCAAGAAAATTATGGGTGGAACGCATGGTTCTGCTATTCCTTATATAGTTATGGACGATATAGCTAAATTTGTAATCAATTATGATAAAAAAGTTTTTGATGATTTATCCAAAATCATGAAATCATATGTTCTTCAGATTCAAGATAACGAAAATCAAAATGAAAAACTTGCTGAACTACGTGATTCGCTGTTACCAAAGTTGATGAATGGAGAGATTGAGGTAGACAAAGTGAAAATATGAAAAAATGTATTTTAATAATAACAAGTTCTATAGATTGTACGGTTGACTCTATAATACATCGATACGAAACAGAAGTAAATTTCTTTCGTATCGATGTTGATGATTTTGCAAATTATAAAATTTCTGTTGGACAAAATAATAAAATCTGGGAAATAATTGATTTAAAAAACAAGACCTCAATCTGCAAAGATAATATATGGTCTATTTATTACAGGAAACCAATACTTCCTGATTTATCTGAATATGAATCATCATATCATATGATGATTCAAAAAGATATTATGGGTCTTTTGAATGGAATTGTAGATTCCTTTGATGGTATAGTAGTATCAAAACCTTCTTTATTGCGTTTGGCAGAAAATAAGACAAATCAACTGATTTATGCCATAAAACATAAATGGAAAATCCCAAATTCATTTATTGGAAATAATTCTGACAAACAAATAGATTTTTCATTACAAAAATCCATAATAAAGCCATTGACTACTGGAAAAGTCTATACGGAAAATGGATGTGAATTATACCAAACAAGTTATTTTGAATGTAAAAAAGAAGATATTTCTTTAACTCCTATTTATTTGCAGAATTATATACAAAAACAATTTGAAGTTAGAATTACAGTAATTAATAATACATTTTATACAATTAGAATTGACACAATGGATAAGTTAGATTGGAGATCTGATTATGAAAATCATGAATATACTCTTATTGAATGTCCCGATGATATCAAAAGTAATTGTTTATCTATGTTAGAAAATTATCATTTAAATTTCGGAACCTTTGATTATATTGTTACGCCTGAAAATGAGTGGATCTTCCTTGAGTTAAATCCAAATGGCCAATGGCTATGGTTGGAAGAAGCACTGAATTTAGATATGTCTGAAAAACTGATTACATATTTACAAGGAGAACATAAATGAAAGCATTTTTTCAAGAAACTTGGCAGCTTATTAAGGATTTCTATTATTTCATAGTTAATTATTTCTTTCTTTTATGGGCCCATAGCCCAATATTATCATTAACTAGTGATTCGAATTTTACAAATTTACAATTTCCTGGAAAAAACAAGAAAATTAGATTTAGTTTAATTTCATTATATCTAGGTGAGTATGTATTTCATATTGTTTCTTGGAATTTTTCCGAAAAAAACTTTCGATTAATAAAAAGACTGTCATTACCAAGTTTAAAAATATTTAATACGGATGATGAAAGTCCTGAATTCAAACAAAAAATAGATATATTCAGAAATCATATTTCTTCGCTTAAGCCTGCAGAGATATCCATTGAAAAGGAAGCCATTTTAAGAAAAATTGAATACGATAATGCAAGAATTAATAAAAGCGATACAAAGCTCAATATCTATTCAGCTATAGTACTTGCAATTATATCAATTATAAATTTTAAATCATTAAAAAATATTTCTCTTGATTTTTCATTTGAAACTATTCTCTTTTTTTTGAATATATATTTTTTTATAAATATTTGTGCAATTATTATTCAAAACATAAAAGTGAAAGGCTTTCTTACAAGCAAATTTTCCGATTTAGAAAATGCTCCCCAAAAAGATCTTTTTTACTTGGAACAATTATATTATGACTCATATTTTGTGTCAGAGAAGGCACGATTGTTTGTTAGTTATATTTGTCGCATTTATGATTACATACAGATATTAATAATTATAATGATTTCTATTTTTTCAATAAGCTTAATGAATAAATTTTCTCTTGAAAATTTGAACAATACTCCAGAGGCAACTGTAATAACAATAAATACAGAAAATCTTTCAAATGTCTATTCAAAAGACAGTATTGCTTTTTCAGAAATTTTACTTGAATTACAAAGAAATCATTATTCAAGAATTCTAATTCTATCGCAGAAAAAAGTTTCTCCAGATATACAGCAAAAAATTTTACTATTCGATAAGCATACAGTTTATTATCTTATAGATGATAGCATTTCAGAAAATGAAATAAAAATAATTTTGGAGGAATAAACATGAAAAAACACATTTTGAGTTCGTATGCGAAAAAAGAAGCTAACAACCTTCATTTGATTAATTCTAAAAATACAAAAGAAACAAGGACTATTGAACAGACAGATAATGATACACTTTTTGAAAAAAAGAAAGGAACTGTAAAGACTTTTAGCGTTGAAAACTCTGATTCAGATGAAACGTTTTTATTGAAATGTACAGATAAATTGAAAGATGGAACAGAAACGATTGAATCCACAGATATTTATTCTTACTACTTCGATAATGGTACTAGATTGACAAAATCCATAGAGGATTCTGATTCTGATATTATTTTGACAAAGAAGAAAACAGCAATTACAGAAACAGTAGAAACATCAGATTCTGATGAGTCAGTTTTTATGTCAAATAATAAGAAAACTTTACTTACAGAAACGATTGAACAATCTGACCCGGACAATACTCTTTGGTTCTAAGCCAATGTTGCGGGTGGCGTCTGAGCCCTCCCTTCGAGCTACCAGGTTTTAGGGGCTGTGCCCCTAGGAGAAAGGGTAGCGGACAAGCCAACAAAGCGGAGAGAATCGGCACTGCTTGCAGGGGCGATTCATGGAGCGACTTGGCTTGGGAGCGAGGGGAAGACTTTCCCCTCTTTTTTACATAAAAATCTTGCTTTTTGCCCGTAAAAATGCTATATTTGTAATAATTCTACAAATACAGGTGTTTTATGATACTAAAATTATTTTTAAGTAACTTTTATTCAATTAAAGATACTCTTACGGTAGATTTTGAGGCTGCTCGCATTTCTACAGCAGCAACAAAAGAACTGTCTGATAATGTATTTACTCTGGGTAATAAAAAATATCTTAAATCTATTGGAGTATTTGGTCCTAATGCATCTGGAAAAACGAGCATTGTAAAAGCCTTGTCTTTTTGTATTTCTTTAATCCTTGATTCTTATAGAAATAATGAAGGCGTTAGATTTACTTTTATGCCTTTTAAGTTTGATGGATATCATGAAAAACCTAGTACATTTAGTATCAATTTTATTTGTGATGATACTGAATATGAATATTCATTTTCGCTTAATCGAAAAGAAATTATTTCGGAAAGCTTATACTATTATCCTGGAAAGCGAAAGGCAAAGATTTTTGTTCGCAAAGAACAAGTTGGAAAAACTAAATCTGAAATCTACAGCTTTGGGGACGGATTCTTTGTAAAACCTCTTGATGTTGCGCAGAGTACAGGGCGAAATACTCTTTTTATAAGTCGCGCAAGTCAGATGGACAGAGAGCTTGCAAAAAAGATTTATACATTTTTTATGCAAAACCTTCTTGTGAATATTCCATTAATTCCAAATGATTATGCGGTAAACCTCTTTAATACAAATAAGCCTTTGCTCTTGCAGGCTCTAAAAATGGCAGATAGTGATATTATTGATATTGAAGCAAAAAAAGAAAAAGTTACAGTTCCTGTTATGCCGGCATATTTAAATGCAAGGCGAGAAGTTATTCCCGGAATGCCTGCAATGCAGACAGAAACTTATATACGATTTTTAACTTCACACAAGAAAAATCCTGAAATAAAGTTTGATTTGGAACTTGAAGAATCATCTGGTACGGTACAGCTTTTTTATATGCTTCTGGCACTTCTTGATGTCTGCAAACATGGCAAAACACTTGTTATTGATGAATTTGATTTGAGTCTTCATACAGAACTTGCAGAATTCATTATAAATCTTGTTCATGCTTCTAAAAATGCCCAGATACTCTTTACAAGCCATAATACAAATCTTATTAGCACAAAAAAATTCCGCAAAGATCAGATTTATTTCACAAATAAAAAAGAGGATGCTTCTACAGATTTCTATTCTCTTTTTGATTTTAAGGATTTCCGTGAAAACATGGATGCCGAAAAAGGCTATCTGCAGGGCAGATTTGATGCTGTTCCTTATGTGGCATCTTCTGTTGAATCAATTCGAAAATTGTTTGGAGAGTGATTATGCCAAAGAACACTCGTCCAAGTAGAAAAATGAAACCTGTTATTCTCGTTTTATGTGAAGGTGAAACAGAAGAATGTTATATTGATTTTCTTAAACAGAAATATCGTCTCCCGATAAAGATAGTTTCAAAAATTGTTGGAAGTAAGATTAACGAAAGGTTAATTAAGCGTTATAAAAAAGAACTTGCATTAACAAAATCAGACCCCATCAATTGCTTTTTAATGTATGATGCCGATGTTCAGGCTGTTGTAGATAATCTTATGAGTTGCCAAGAAAAGCTGTTATTATCTCACCCTTGTATAGAAGTCTGGTTCTTAGCCCATTCTCAAAAAGTTCCTGTCAAAGATATTTCCAGTGAAGAATGTGTTAATTTACTTAAGAAAGAAAAACCATGGAAAGATTATAAGAAAGGCAAGCTTAACCATAAATCAGCAAGAGATATTATGGAATAAGCGAAAAAGTGCTGGAAATAATATTCAAAATACGCAGTCTATAGAGCACGTTTTTTCTATGTTAGGAAGTTTTATTGATTTTTTAGAAGAAAAGCAATAACCATATCTTTTTTCCAGCTTTCGTGATAGAATTATATTATAGAATCTTAAGGAGAACTGGTTTATGCCCGTCTATGACGAAGCCGCCTATGAAAACGCTTTAATCGACCTCTTTACAAACACGCTCGGTTATACGCATGTATACGGCCCTGACATTGAACGCGACTGGCATTCTCCGCTTTATGATTCTGTTCTTGAAGATTCTATCAGGCGGCTTAATCCTAGCGCGGCACCTGCTGCAATTGACGAGGCACTTCTTAAACTCCGACATTTTGAAAATGCTGAACTTAAAAAGAAAAACGCCCTTTTTATGGACTACCTGCAAAACGGCATTGAAGTAAGTTATCATCAAAATGGTGAAACTAAATCTGACATTATCTATATTGCTGATTTTGAAAATGCCGGAAAGCCTGGCGATAAAAACTCTTACATTGTTGCAAATCAATGGACATTTATAGAAAACTCAAACAAACGCCCGGATATTCTGCTTTTTTTGAACGGGCTTCCTGTCTGTCTTTTTGAATTAAAATCTCCAAGCCGTGAACAGACTGATGCAAGTGAAGCTTACACACAAATCAGAAATTACATGCAGGAAATTCCAAGCATGTTCATTTACAACTGTATCTGCGTAATGAGCGACCAGCTTACAAGCAAGGCGGGAACCATCACAAGTGGTGAAGACCGTTTTATGAAATGGAAGACAAAAGACGGCAACATGGAATCCAAGGCCTTTGCGGATTTTACAACTTTCTTTGAAGGCATTTTCCAGAAAGAACGTCTGCTAGATATCATAAAAAACTTTATCTGTTTTAATAATGACGGAATTAATTCCTATAAGATTCTTGCAGGATATCATCAGTATTTTGCTGTTCGCAAGGCTGTTGAACGAACCAAGCTTGCCGTAAGTGGCGACGGAAAAATTGGTGTCTTCTGGCATACTCAGGGTTCCGGAAAATCGCTTTCTATGGTTTTCTATGCACACCTTTTGCAGCAGGCAATTGATTCGCCGACAATCGTTGTTATTACAGACCGCAATGATCTGGATAATCAGCTTTATGGGCAGTTCTGTAATTGTAAAGAGTTCTTACGTCAGGAACCTGTTCAGGCAGAAAGCCGCGAGCATTTAAAACAACTTCTTGAAGGTCGCAAGGCAAACGGAATCATCTTTACAACAATGCAGAAGTTTGAAGAAAGTGATGAACCACTCAGCGACAGAAAAAATATCATTGTAATGGCAGATGAAGCTCACCGCGGACAGTACGGACTTACAGAGAAAATCAAAACCAGCCGAGACGAAGAAGGTAACCTTATTGCCCACCGCACAATCGGTACCGCCCGAATAATCCGCGACAGTCTTCCGAACGCAAGTTATATCGGCTTTACCGGAACTCCTATTTCACGTGAAGACCGCAGTACAATCGAAGTTTTCGGTGACTACATTGATGTCTATGATATGACTCAGGCTGTTGAAGATGGCGCAACCCGTCCTGTTTATTACGAAAGCCGTGTTATCAAACTCAAACTTGATGATAAAGTTCTAGCCCAGATAGATGCAGAATATTCTGCTTTAGCTAACAATGCTGATGAAGAAGTAATCGAAAAGAGCAAGCACGAACTTGGCAAGATGGAAGAAATTCTTGGCCACGAAAAAACTATCAACTCTCTTGTTGATGATATTCTTAATCACTACGAAAACGAACGCCAATATTTGTACACAGGTAAGGCAATGATTGTTGCTTATAATCGTTCTATTGCAATGAAGATTTTTAATCGTATTTTGCAATTGCGACCAAACTGGGCGGGAACAACTTCGCAGGTTACTGTAGGCTCAAAACAGATTACAGTCCCTGGTGATGATGCCCGCATTGCCGTTGTAATGACCGAAAGTAATAAGGATCCGGAAGAATGGCGAGCAATAATTGGAAATAAAACACGAAAGCAGAAACTTGCAACCAGATTCAAAGATAACGACAACCCGCTTAAAATTGCCATAGTCGTAGATATGTGGCTTACAGGTTTTGATGTTCCATCCCTTGCTACAATGTATGTTTACAAACCAATGGAAAGCTACAACCTTATGCAGGCAATTGCCCGCGTAAACCGTGTTTTCAAAGATAAGGAAGGCGGACTTGTTGTTGATTATGTCGGAATTGCAAGTGCACTCAAACAGGCCATGAACGACTACACTGTCCGAGACCGCCAGAACTACGGTGAAATGGATGTTGCAAAACGCGCTTATCCTAAGTTCCAGGAAAAACTTGAAATCTGTCGTGACCTTTTCTTCGGTTATGACTACACAGCATTCTACGAGGGGTCAGACCTTCAGCGCGGTATGACAATCAGCGGAGCTGTAAACTTTATTGTTGCTCCAGATAAAGAAGAAAAGAAACAGGCATTTATAAAAGAAGCACTCATGCTCAAACAGGCACTTTCACTTTGTTCTTCAATGGTAAAAGAACATATGCGTCTTGAAGCAGCTTTCTTTGAATCTGTACGAGTTCTTGTAATGCGGCTTCTTTATAATCCTGGAAATAAGAAATTTTCTCTAAAAGAAATCAACGACCGTATAAATGAACTTTTGAAGCAGTCAGTAAAATCAGACGGAGTAATCAACCTCTTTTCTGATGTAGGCGAAAAAGTAAACCTCTTTGATCCGACATTCCTCGAAAATATCGGCAAAATGAAAGAAAAGAACCTCGCTGTAGAAATGCTCAAAAAATTGATTGATGAACAGGTCAAAGTATACAAGCGAACAAACCTTGTAAAATCTCAAAGTTTTAGCGAACTTATTCAGCAGACATTGAACCGCTACTTAAACGGAATGCTCACAAACGAAGAAGTAATTCAGAAACTTCTTCACCTTGCAAAAGAAATGCTGCACGCAAACGAAGAAGGAAACAAACTTGGCCTCACAGACGAAGAACTTGCTTTCTATGACGCACTCACAAAACCAGAAGCCGTAAAAGATTTTTATTCAAACGAAGACCTTGTTGCCCTCACAAAAGAACTGACCGAAACACTCCGCAAAAACAAAACAATCGACTGGCAGAAAAAAGAATCCGCCCGAGCAAAAATGCGCATGATTGTAAAAAAGCTTTTGAAAAAATACAAATATCCGCCAGAAGGCCAGGAAGATGCTCTTAAAACAGTTATCAGCCAGTGCGAGCTTTGGACAGATAATGTCGCAGATTTTGATGAAGCATATAAGGCAGTTTCGTATTCAATAAATGATGACTATGGAATGTTGAAAGCGGCAGAACCAAATCCTGATTACGGAAAGTAAAAAATTCCCAAAATTTTGGGAGACTGTAAAAAGCACAACGGACTGAATTGTTCCCCAACATGCACCGGTGGATACTCGTTCCCTATGAACGGCGGTGCTTATAAGAAATGCAAAAATATGGCTTTCTTTCATTCATTGGAAGAAAGAAATTTTGCCGCCATCAGAAATTTAGTTGAAGCAGAAATCGACTATGTTGAAAGAGAATAAAATTTTTTATTTTCTCTGTAAAGAACCCGACAACTGCCTATTTAACTCTAAATAATCAAAGACCGCTTACATTGTGTAGGCGGTCTTTCCATCTTTATTTATCGTTATATTCAGTGAGTATACAGGCTCTCACGGTTCTCGGCGAAAAAGATGGCGGGTAGAAATATTATAATTGTGATGTATAATAGGAAATCAGGAGAAAGATAAATCGGAATTTGACGATTCGGTAAATTTTTCTACTTGAAAAATCGGACAGATTCCAGTCTTTAAATTAGTTTAATCAAATCAGAAGGTGTATTGTTTTATGAAAATACAATTAAGAGAACTTAATAAGGATAACTGGCTTAAAACAGCAAACCTATCGGTGTCAGAGCAGCAAAAGGATATTTTTCCTATTCCAAATATTTATTGGCTGGGAATAAGCAGATATGAAGAACATACTACCCTCTATGCTATAATGTTCGATGAGATTATTGTTGGGCTTATCGGTCTGGGCTATGATGAGGACGGTATTTCAGGATATATTAACCCGCTTATGATAGATACAAAATATCAGGGAAATCATTATGCTGAACAGGCAATGGCCATTGCAATTGATATTTTGAAGAATGATTACAATGTAACGAAAATCCATCTTGGGCATCGTAAAACAAACATTGTCGCAGGAAAACTATATGAAAAATTAGGCTTTAAAGTGACTGGAGAAGATGAACAGGATTATTTCCGAACAAAAGACCTGTAAGCTTTAATTTGAGAAATAATACAAATCGGAATTTTTACATATATAGGGAGGTTTTCGTGATAGTAACAAAATCAGTTATGGAGCATATTTCTACATTGGTTAAAATATCAAAAAGTGCATTTGAGAGTGATATAGAAGTTGGTGCATCGTCAATTGGTGGGCCGCCCGAATATGATTCTGTAAAATGGCATGTGGAAATGATGAAGGAAGGGCATTTATTAACTGCAATTGATGGTAATGAAATTATTGGTGGAATAATTATCTTTGCGGATACTAATGATAATTCGGTTATGTATATCGGGAGGCTTTTTGTTTCGCCGGATTATTTCCGAAAAGGTTATGGAAGTCAGATAATGAAGTTAATTGAAAACATGTATCCCAATATTACTACGTGGAAACTAGATACTCCCGTTTGGAATATCAGAACGAACCGCTTTTATAAAAAAATAGGATATGTAGAGGTTGGCAGAGATGCAGAAAGCGTTTACTTTCAAAAGTCAATAGGTACTTAAGAGGTGAGATAAGTGAAACTTCAATTTCTACAACACGGCGAGGTTTCATCAGTCGCTGGACTACAACGTGCCTGATGAAATGTATAAATGCTTCCAGTACAATGAACTGGAAAGGAAAAAGGCTGCATAATTTTTTACACCTTAAACCTGTAAAAATTTTGTGTTGACTAAATAGCGCATTTTACTAAAACTATCAAACAAATATCAAAAATTTTACTTGCAAGATCATGTTCTGTACTTGCTTGTATTATTTCAAAAGTTCGCTTGGTCGTGCTTAATTCTATTTCTTATTTTTATATGCATATCCAAAATTAATTGGAGGAGATGTTACAGAAATATATTCAAATACATCCTGACTATTATTTTTTAGTCCATGAATATCTCCGTCAGCAAAACGAACTACATCACCAGGTTCGAATATTTCTTCTTTGTTATCTGCAAGAAGTAAAATCCCTTTTCCATTTACGGCGATCCATATTTGTTCCGAAGTATCATGTTTATGCCGAGGTTGTTCATTATCGGGCTGAACCAATACTCTTGTGATAGTAATTCTTTCGGATTTACTATTTTCTGGATTCAATAGCTGAAATGATTCAACACCAGGATTGCTTAAAATTTTAATTTTGGATTTTTTTATTATTTCCATTTTCAATCTCCGTGCACCAGTGAGGGCATCAACCTAACAACTGGTTGTACCGCAGCGGGCTCGCTTGAAACTTCGTTGCGAATAGACCCGCTGTCGGCTACGAACCTATGAAAATTATTAAGGCCCCAGGCTTATCATGCTAAGATAGATAAGTCCATCAGGGCACAATAT
>SAMEA3663026__coassemble_197_pt1 | contig 123121 bp, 102 predicted proteins | sample SAMEA3663026__metabat2_low_PE_034 | metagenome-assembled genome bin SAMEA3663026 (sample SAMEA3663026) | pig gut metagenome | biome: pig gut; feature: pig-associated habitat; material: faeces | place: France | collected 2012
GAAATTTTTAAGATTTTTCATTTATTATCATACTTTTGGATTTGAAAAGTTCTATGAAAAATAAAATAAATTTTTGAATTCTTTTTGTTTTCTGTATACAGTAGCTTTTGGGATATACCTTAGAAAAAATGAAAATATATAAATGGAAGAAAAATCACGAAAGCCCTCGGAAAATATAGACAAATTGGAGATTAACAGATAAAATAATAGAAAAGGTTAAAAAATGAAAAATATAACGCGGGAACAAAAATTACAGCAGATTATTGAATCAGAAAAAATGTTGAGCGAAATCCAAGATGTCGATGTCCTTTTGGAGAGAATTCTGACAGAAGCCCGCTCTATTGTTCATGCAGATGCAGGTTCAATTTATGTTGTTGACGGCTCAAATTTAAAGATAAAATATGCTCAAAATGATACTCATTTAAAAGCACTTTCTCCCGGTGAAAAATTACCGTATACCTTTTTTTCTTTTCCTATAAACGAAGCTTCGATTGCAGGCTACGTTGCTTATTCAGGCGCCCCTCTAAATATTATAGATGCATATGAAATCCCTGATGATAAGCCGTATAAATTTAATAAAACAACAGATGAAACTACTGAATACAGAACAAAATCCATTTATACAATTCCGTTAAAATCTCATCTTGGAAAAATCCTTGGAATTCTTCAGATTATAAATGCGCAGAATGATGAAGGGGAAGTCATCGCTTTTGATTCTGATGCAGAACTTTTTATAACTCATTTTGCCCAAAGTGCAATCAAGGCGCTTGAAAATGCATATTTGACAAGCAATATGGTTCGCCGTATGTTAAAAATGGCAGAATTCCGTGACCCAAAAGAAACGTATCCGCATGTTGAACGCGTATCAAGTTTTTCAATCGAAATTTATGACAGATGGGCATATAACCATAATGTACCGGAATTTCAAATTCATAAATTCAGGGATAATTTAAAAATTGCCGCAAAATTCCATGACGTTGGCAAGGTCGGAATTTCTGACATCATTTTAAAGAAAAAATATCCGCGTTTTACTGACGAAGAACGCTCAATTATGCAAGGGCATACATGTATAGGTGCAAATCTTTTTGAACCGACAGAAAGTTTCCTTGACGAAATGTGCCGTGATATCGCTTTGTTCCATCATGAACGCTGGGATGGTGGTGCAACAGCTTATCCTGGTGCATTTGACTATAAAAACTTTGTAATAGGTTCGCCTGTAAGTGTAGAAAGGCATCTTTCTGGCGAGGAAATACCTTTGAGTGCGCGAATTGTTGCTGTTGCAGACGTTTTTGATGCGCTGAGCCATAAACGTTGCTACAAAGAAGCATGGAAATTTGATGATGCTTTCAGTGAAATTCAAGCAGAGTCGGGAAAACATTTTGACCCGGAAGTAGTGCTTGCCTTTATGCAGGTAAAAGACAGGATTTCTGCAATTCAACTGGCTTTCCCTGATGAAGATATCGAATAAATCTGCGAATTTGAAAATCCGGCAAAATCAGCGTGTTAGGACTGCAATTTTTCTTTTTTCATTAACTGGTGAATCTCTCTGTCAAAGCAATTTGCAAAGCTGACAAATTCCTTTTTCCCGTAACTGTTTTTTGTATTGCCACCAAGTCCTATAAGTGCAAGTTGAAGATTAAAGTCGCGTTCTGATTTTCTTTCTTTTATGTTTTCTTTTGTCCACATATTGCCACGGTCATTCAATACTGCAATATTTTTGTTTACGAGTCGTTCTGCAAGTAGAATGTCACGCGTTATGACTATGTCGTATTGAGAAGTATTGTTAAAAATGTAGTTATCGGCAGACTGGCTCTGATTGTCTGTAATAATCATCGAAAAAAAAATGTGTTCGTTATGACATGGGATTTTTTTGTTAGCGACAAAATTAATTTTAAGCTTTAATTTAAATGAATAGTCAATTAAAAACGTCCTTACTGATTTTGGACAGGAATCTGCATCAACCCAAATTGTTACCATTACAGAACCTTTTCTATTTGCGAAATCAAATCATCTGCAATCTTGCTTATTTCGGTATCTGTTTTGTTCATTCTGGAAGCAAGCTGATTTTCAAGAACTGCAGATTTTTCTTTTTCTCTATAGAGTTCATCACAAAGCAAAATTCCTGCAAGAATTGCAGTTTGCTTGGGATCTTTAAGATGATCAGTTTTTTCGATTTCAGAAATTATTTTTTTGTAGTAGTCAAGGAGTTTCTGCAAGTATTCATCTTTTTCATTTGCATGAATTGCAAAAGAAGCCCCTAAGACATTTATTTGAAGAAGTCCCATATTTAAAAAATATCAAATTTTTCTTCCTGACTGCCAGTATCAGGGTTATCCTCAAATTTCGGAGATTCAGATGAATCTGCTGAATCAAAAAGGGGAGAAGAACCAGATTGTGTATCTTCAGAAACAGAATCTGGTTCTTTTTGACCGACTTGGCTTACAACTGAATTTTCAATTGAATTAAGACGATCTAAGGCATCCATGATACTATTTTCGATCTTTTTCTCATCTGCATAAAAGCTTTCAAGCAACTCCGTTTTTTCTGAAAGCGCATTTGTGAGCTCTGAACATTTACTGCGCAGAGCATCGTTTTCAGATTTAAGCTCTACAATTTTTTGTACAGCACTTTCAACTTTTTTCTGCAAAAGAAGAACTTGATCGAAAGAAATCATAAGCTATGCCTTTAATGCGCTTTTTGCAGCTTCTACAACTGCTTTGAAAGCTGCAGGGTCTTCGATAGCCATATTAGACAGTGCTTTACGATTTAATGTGATTCCTGCCTTGTTACAGCCATCAATAAAACGAGAGTAAGAAAGCCCCTGATCACGAACTGCTGCATTAATACGTGCAATCCACAGTGAACGGAAGTTGCCTTTTTTGTCGCGGCGGTCTACATAAGCATGATCCAAAGCCTTTGTTACAGCATCTTTTGCTGCTTTAAAGTTTGTTCCACGTCGACCTCTAAAACCTTTTGCAAGTTTAAGAATCTTTATACGACGGTTCTTTCTTTTTGTTCCATCTATTGCTCTTGACATTTTCTATACCTCATTAACCGTAAGGAAGCATTTGCTTTCTGACTTTTCTTGCATCAGCTTCATCAAGAATTCCACTTGCACGGAGCTGTCTTTTTCTTTTTGGTGAACGCTTAGTCAAAATATGACGAAGATTCATTTTCTTGTACTTTACCTTTCCAGTACCTGTCAATGAAAAACGCTTTGACGCGCTTTTCTTTGTCTTCATTTTAGACATTTCTTTAAACCTCTTAGTTTTTGGCTTTTGCTGATAAAGTCATCGACATGAACTTGCCTTCCATTGCGGCAGGTTTTTCAATGACATACGCCGAAGTAAGCCTATTAGTAACTTCTTTCAGGACATCATAGCCGAGTTCAGTGTGTGCAAGTTCTCGTCCGCGGAAACGAACAGTAACTTTTACTTTTGCACCTTCGTCTAGAAATTCCTGTACATGCTTAGCTTTCGTATCAAGATCACCAGAACCGATTTTAGGCTGCATCCTGATTTCCTTTAATTTCAATACCTTCTGGTTCTTTTTAGAGTCACGGAGTTTTTTCTCTTGTTCGAACCGATATTTACCGAAATCGAGTATTTTACAAACAGGCGGGTTCGCCGTCGGTGCTATTTCAACAAGGTCGAGTTCCCTTTCTTTAGCCATTTTGAGTGCTTCCATGACAGGCACAATACCTTTCTGGTTGCCCTCGTCGTCTATAAGTCTTACTTCCCGAACGCGAATTTGTTCATTAATTCGTGTACCCTTATTGTCTGCCAACAGTCCTCCTAGTGTTTATAAAAAACACACATGTAAATTAAACGTATTCTTTATTATATATAAAATCTGAATGTGTGTCTATAGAATTTTCAATCTGAATTGTCTGAATTGTATATTGATTTTTGTTCGTAATTAAAAAATTTTTTGGAAAATGGTATTAAAGATAATTTATGAACCCTTATAATGTTTCTGCCTAATTCTGCCGATATTGAAAAAGTATGTTTGACTTTTTGAAGAAAATATTTTTAAGTTTTTTTATCGCAATTTCCGGCGTCACTGTTTTTGCAGAGAGTGTTCACCTCGTAAAAAAAGGGGAAACTTTGTATTCAATTGGCAGAAAATATCAGATAACTGTTTCCGAATTAAGGGCTGCAAACAATTTGTCAGAATCTGATGTTTTAAAAGCCGGTCAGAAACTTATAATTCCTAATGCTGATATTGAAAATGCTGCAACGCTTTCAAGTAATTCAACTAAAACTGTATCTTCTGAAAAAACAGAATCTTATGTAGTTCAAAAAGGTGATACGTTATATGGAATTGCAAAAAAATACGATATCAAGGTTGCAGAATTATATTCTCTTAACGGACTTAATTCAAATGATGTTTTAAAAGCCGGACAAAAACTTAAAGTTCCTGTTTCTTCTGGTGCAGAAAGTCTGCCTGACTTGACTGATCTTGATCCGCGGAAATATACTTCAAAAAGTACTGACCCTAATTTGACATGGCCTGTAAAAAATCCTGCCGTAACTTATGTAAAAGGAAAGGTCAGTGGTGTTCAGCTTACTTCTGCAAGCAAGGAGAATGTCGTAAATATTCATTCCGGTACTGTAATGTTTACAGGTTCTTACCGTGGTTTTGGCGAAGTTGTATTTGTTCAGTCTAAGACAGGACTTGTCTATGCATACACCGGTTTAAGTTCCGTAAAGGTAAAAAAAGGTGCTTATGTTGTTTATGGCGACATTCTCGGTAAAGCAGGTGTTGATGCGATGACAAAGAAAAGCGGAATAATGCTTATGGTCATTCAAAATGGGGAATACATCGATCCTGCGAAAGCGCCTAGAGGGTAGCGCGAGTACATTTCATTTCCTTACAAACACTGGAGTAGCTCGCGCTACGAGAATTGCAGGGGGTGCAATTCTCTATGGGCGTGTAAGAGTTGTTCGAGTAAATTTCATTTCCTTACAAACACTGGAGTAGCTCGCGCTACGAGAATTGCAGGGGGTGCAATTCTCTATGGGCGTGTAAGAGTTGTTCGAGTAAATTTCAATTCCTTATAAACACTGGAGTAGCTCGCGCTACGAGAATTGCAGGGGGTGCAATTCTCTATGGGCGTGTAAGAGTTGTTCGAGTAAATTTCAATTCCTTATAAACACTGGAGTAGCTCGCGCTACGAGAATTGCAGGGGTGCAATTCTCTTGATTTATTTTGTAATCTGGATTGATTTTGTGTCGGATAGGGTTTTGTTGAATACTTCCATGCAGACTCGTGCATCATCGTAGGCTCTGTGGGCTTCGTTTACTTCTATGTCCATTAGTTTTGCCATGAGCTGCAGATTGTATTTTCCTAGAAGGGGATATGCCCAGCGGACAAAATTAAGGGTATCAATTGCTTTGTTTTTCAGAGCGGGAAGTTTTGCCCTTTCGAGTTCAGCGTTTATGAAATTCAAGTCAAAGTTTGCATTGTGGGCAACGAGGATTCCGTCTTTTATAAAGTCAACGAATAAAACGAGCGCATCTTTTGCCAGCGGTGCGTCTTTTATCATTTCGTTTGTAATATGGTTTATCTGCGTACATTCTGCGGAAATCTGTTTTTGAGGATTTATAAGTGTTTCAAATTTGTCTTTGATTCCGTCTTTGTTGAATTTTACAGCCCCGATTTCGATTACCCGGTCTTTTGAAGAACTCAAGCCGGTAGTTTCCGTATCAAAGGCTATAAAATTCTCTCCAGAATCTAAAAGACTCTGGAGTTTTCTGAAATCTTCTATCAATTTATTTTGCGGCATCGAGAACTGCTTTTATTTCTGCTGTAATTGAATCACAAAGTGCGCCTGCTTTTTCTTTTGCAGAAGCAAGACATTTGTCGCAGCCTCCTTCAAGCGGCATCGTACTGTTGATGTAGAACTTGATTTTTGGCTCTGTTCCAGAAGGACGAGCACTTACGATTGTTCCTCCTTCAAGGAAGAACTGCAGTACGTTGCTTTTTGGCAGGTCAAGCGGTTTTTTATCTGACGGATTTTCAGGATTGAATATGATGCTGTTCTGTACGTCGCGGATTGAAATGACTTTTTTACCGCCGAGTGTCTTTAAACCTTCTGTACGGAGTTTTGTCATTATGTTTGCCATAACTTCTTTTCCTGATGAACCCGGGAAATTCTGGCTTATTGCGCGGTCTTCAAAATAGCCGTATTCTTTATACATATCGTTGAGGTGTTCAAGAAGGCTCTTTCCTTTTGAGCGCCAGTATAAAGTCATTTCTGCACACAATGCAGCAGCAGAAACACCGTCTTTATCCATTACTTCTTTTTCAACTTTGTAGCCGTAACTTTCTTCAAGACCAAATACATAATCGCCTGTTCCGTTTGCTTCCATTTGAGCTTCAACTGCTGCAATCCATTTAAAGCCTGTAAGACATTCAACCATGCGGACACCGAATTTTTTGCAGATTGCATCGCCAAACGGACTTGTTACGATTGAACGGATTACGACAGGGTTTTTTGGCATTGTACCGAATTCTTTGCGGCTCATGAGGACATATTCCATGAGCATTGCACCCATCTGGTTTCCAGAAAGTAAAACCCATTCGCCGTTTGAATCAGGGAATGCAGTTCCGAAACGGTCTGCATCTGGGTCTGTTGCCATTACGCAGTCAGCGTTTTCTTTTTTTCCGAGTTCAACTGCAAGTTTTAATGCAGGAGCTTCTTCCGGGTTTGGTTTTTCAACAGTAGGGAATTTTCCGTCAGGTTCACGCTGTTGTGGTACTGTGATTACGTTAAGACCGAGGTCACCGAGAACTTTTTCTACATGCATTGCTCCTGTTCCGTGGAGAGGAGTGTATACGACTTTTACTTCGCCGGCTTTTTCTTTTATTAATTCAGGGCGGAAAAGCTGAGCTTTGCACATTGACCAGAATTTTTCATCGATTTCTTTGTCAATGATTTTAAGAGTTCCGTTTTTAAGGGCTTCGTCTTTTGAAATTGTCTTTACTTCCGTAACGGCATTTACTTCTTTGATGATTCCAGTATCGTGAGGTTCAATTACTTGTGCGCCGTCATTCCAGTATGCTTTGTAGCCGTTGTACATTCTCGGGTTATGAGAAGCTGTTACTACGACACCTGTATCTGCTTTTAGTTCGCGGATTGCAAAAGAAAGTTCAGGAGTAGGGCGAAGGCTTGAAAAAAGGTATGCCTTGATTCCATTTGCTGCAAAAATCAATGCGGCAGCTTCTGCAAATACGTCTGAGTTCAGGCGGCTGTCATAAGCAACGACTGCACTTAATGTTCCGTTTTTTGCTTTTTCAGGGAATGCCTTGATTACGTAATTTGCAAGACCTTGTGTTGCTTGATTGATTTCAAGAGTGTTCATGCGGTTTGTTCCACCACCCATAATGCCTCTAAGTCCGCCTGTACCAAATTCTAGAGTCTGGTAAAATCTATCTTCAAGTTCAGTCCAGTCTTCTTTTTCAATAAGTTCTTCGACTTCTTTGCTGAACCTGGCATCTTTTTCTGCTTTGATATAATCTTGTGCTCTTTTTAAGATTTCGTTTTTATCCATGATATACGCTCCTTATATTTTGTCCTGCATTTTCAGGTAATTATTAACTCATTTTATCAGCTTCGAGAAGAAGTTTTGTTTCCCATTCCAGAAGCTCTTTTTCTTTTTCGGGATTATCTCCCTTTACGTCGCACAGTATTCTGAAGACGCTTTCTGTTCCAGAACCGCGCATCCATATAAAAGATGACGGTGTTTTTGAATTGTTTTCGTAAAACTGAATTTTTAAGCCGCCTTTTCCGCTTTCTGAAAAATCATTTACATCAGTTTTCTGGACAGTTCCGTTTGTCAATATACATTTATACGATGAAAAGCCATATTTTTTCAATATCCCGTCAGCACCGTTTTTCCATGAATTTTCAAAAAGTTTTTGAAAATTTCTTTTTAGGACTGAATGGTCTTTAGTATTGATTTTAAGCAGTGCACGTTTTTCAGAAACTCCTGTAGTCGTGTAGACAGGCAGCGTATTGATTATGTCCTGCAATGTAAAATCAGTTTTGTATTTGTCTAGCTGATTTGAGCGCTCGCACCATATATGAAAAAGTCCGTGTTTTACTTTTCCGTTTTCGTCTTTTTTGTCGCGGATTGAAAGAAGTTTTATGAATGCAAAAACTGTATTGATTGGGTCACGCACGTTTGACGGGAACGTTATTGTTCCGCCGTTAGAACCTTCGCCTAAAATCCTTACTGTATAACCTTCTTTTCTTGCAAGCCGGGCTGTGTTTACGACATTTGCTTCGCCGACTTCGCCACGGAATACTTTTGCAGAAAAACATCCTGCGATTTCGTCAATACGCATTGAAGTCGGACAGTTTACGGCAACTGCCGGCCTGTAATTTTTGTCATTTTCGTTAAGCCAGCATGAAAAAGCAAGTTCCGATAAGACAGACAGGCTGAAAACTTCCTGCGCTTTAAGCACATTTGCTTTTTGCTGGACAGAATCCCAGTATACGATATTTCCTCTGTCACCATCGCAATCAGGCATGTATCCTAAAACAGCATCTTTAAAACCTTGTTTTTGCAGTTCTTCCATTTTTTTTGCGCAGTAAATGAGGTTTTCGGGTTCCGGGATTATTTCGTGTACGATTTTTCCCGGAATATCATTAAACGGATAAAAGTTTATGTTGTTATCTTTAAAAAAAGATTTGTCAATTGAAAGCGTTCTTGCGCTTCCGTTCATATCGCAGACGATGCCTAAAGGATTTTCTTTTGTCTGTGTTTTTAAGAATTCAAAAAAATCGTCCTGTTCACTGATGTTTGAAAGTGATGAAATTACTTTTCTTGAAAAATCGCCGTAGACTTCAAGCGCATTTGCCTTTACGGAAATCGATTCTGAATATACCCATTCCAAATCCTGCGTAATGCCTGAGTCTGATTCTGCAATACGAAAAACTTTCTGCAATGCATTTTCGTCACTGCACCGCTGTAAAAAATCTTCTGTTAAAGCGGCATTATCTTTTGCATCTAAAACGCCGCCGTCATTAAGACCGAATTTAATTCCGTTATGACCGACAGGATTGTGACTTGCAGAAATATAGATAAAACCGTCAAATAATTTTGCATAAGCCATTATTTCTGGTGCAGCAGTTATTCCGACGTATTTTACTACAGCTTTCTCTTTTAAAAGTGTACGTATTACTGAGTTTGCAATCTGAGGTCCTGTAGGCCGGGTGTCCATTCCTATTGCAATTGCAGGATTTCGTTTTGACGTCCTTTTTTTTATGTAGTCAGAAAAAACAAGTGATGCAAGAATGCTTATACATGTATTTTCTTTTCCGATTTCTGATGTCGAGTCAGTTTCATCTCCTGAAACGGCAAAAACTTTTCGCCAGCCGGAAGCAGAAAGAATCATCTCTGGATTTAAATTTTTCATATTCATATTTTAGCAGTTTATAAAAACTCATTCAATAATTTATAAAATTTAATATACTGTAATTGGAAATTCTCTTGATTTTTCGTTGCCTGAAAAATCTGTCAAAATCAAAGTAATTGTATTTTTCCCGTGCGGAAGGTAAAGTTCTCCCATGAGCATCAGATTGTCGTCAGGATAAATGTCCTTTGCTGTGTAGGAATTTCTGCCGTCAACGGCAAGGTCTGTTTCGACTTGATTTATAGTGTCGTAAGTAATTCTTTCTAATTCTGCGCCGTTTACGATTATTGACGTTTTATATGGAACTGAAAGTTTCTGTCTGTTCCTGTAAATTTTATATACACCAGCAGGAATGTTTTTCTGCGTTTCAAGCGAATATATTTTGCCCAGTTTGTTTTTAAGAGAAATTCCTGTTAAAGTTAGGGCTTCTTTTTTTTCAATACGAGGCATAAGAATTAACGGATTTATGTAATTACGGCTTTGTGTATCGATAATTTGGAATTCCAAAAACGAATCACTTTCCTGCCATGCAGAATTTCCTGTCGTTGAAAATTCTGTTCCTGTTTTTACGTTATGTTCTGAAAAAAGGTTTTCGTTAAGTTCATCTGTATCAAGATTTCCGTAGACTGTCAGAAGCGAATCTTCATGAGAAACAATGACAGAAGTTCCAAGTGTTGACTCAAACCAGTTAAAGCCGTCTTCGTGCTCAGTGAGAATTATTGAAATCTGTCCTTCGTCAGTAGAACATGCCGTTTCAGATTCTGAAAAAATAAGTGAATTTGAAATTATTCCGGCTCTTTTTTGTCCGAAAAAAGAAAAAAAACTGTCTGAATCAACGTTTGTCTGCGGCCATTCAAATGCAATTACTGGAATAAGGACTGCAAGCGCACATATTAAAATTACTGCAATTTTCTTAAAAAAAGACATTTTCATCTCCCGTTTTGTACTTTTTATTCTTTTGAAACTGTAAGTTTTGAAATCTTTGTATCTTTTCCGATAAACAGCGAATTTTCGTCAGTCAGGATAAAGGCAGACTGTGCTTCAAAAGAAAAACTTCCTGTTTTATGTGTTTTTTCTTCTATGATTGTTATCGTATACATATTTCTTCCGTTTTGATTTTCTTTTGAAATTACAAACAGGCTGTTTGCTACAGGTGATTCCTGGATATTTAAAATTATTCCGGGAATGTCAATGTGACTGTATTTAAAGTTTTTGCAGTTTACTATTCCAAGTCCGTCTGCATCGTTGTAATAGGCATAAGATTCGTCGTTGCTGAAATATACGAAAGTCTGGTGGACTATGTTTTTTTCAAGGAATTTATGAAAAATAATTTTTGCGTGGTTTTCTTCTGTTTTGTATAATGCAAAGCGCTGTCTGTTCTGACCTGAAACACTTGCAAAATAGTTTCCGTTTTTGCTGACGTTAGCACCGAGTATTACTTCAATATCGCTTCCTCCCGGTGCAAGTTTATGCTGAATGTTAAAATCACTGTCAAATATGCATAAAGTTCCGTCTGCAAAACCTGCAATCGTAAGTACATCGTTTGAATTTAACGCAGTTATCGGGCTTGTGTGCTGGTAGCGCATGATTGTTTTTCCGTAGCGTTCTTTTGCTTCAAATCCTGCACCGCCCGGCAAAAGAAGGAAAATCCTGCTGTCTGTAATATACGGAAATCCGCCGTCTTCTATCTTTCCAACGACTTCTCCTTTAGAATTGTAAATTTCAAATTCCTTGGAATTTTGAGAGTACATTGCAAAATATTCAGAAGAAATAGTCGCCTTATAATCGAAATTCTTTAGTAATGAAATGTGACCGTCGTGCGTAAAATAACCGGCATTCTGTCCGAGTTTAAATGGAAGGACTTTCAGTGAAGTGCTGTTGTCTTGAATTGTGTCAGTAAGTTCTGCAGTCCAGTCAGGTGTAAGTTGAAGTTCTGTTTTTAACGGTCTGAAGCAGCAAAGTGTATATGCAAGGAAAATAAATAAGGAAGTAATAAAAGCAAAAATTTTTTTGTTTTTCATAAAAATATGATATAATTATAGAAAATAACTGTCAATAAAGATTATTCATCTTTGTGCCGATAAATGAATTTGGGTTTTTATAAATTTTTATAAAGTCTGAAAATTTTTTAAATGTTTTTGAGGAATTTATGAGTAAAAAAACAGTAAAGGACAGAATACAGTTTTATTCAGTTTTGTTTATGTCAGTTGTAGTTTTTGCGGCAGTTTTTATCTGTCTTTTTGTAAGTAAAATTTCAAATAAGAAAAAAAATCAGGCTGAACTTATTCAGACAGCAAGTCAGAAAAATCTTGAATTTCAGGCTGATTTGAACAGTCAGATTATCCTTGCGCTCCAGATGGCAAAATCTCCGTCAGTAATCGAATATTGCCTTAATCCTGAAGATGACGATTTGTTTGATAATGCCATTAAAGAATTCAGTGCGTATCAGGATTCTTTTTTAGGAAAAACTACTTTTTTTGTAAGTTCAAAAAATCATAAATTTTATTCAGATTTAAAATATTCGTATACAGTCGACCCTGCAAATCCGGATGATTACTGGTATTCTATGACGATAAATGATACGCCGCTGTATAACTTCAATATCAATTATAACAAAGAACTTGACAAGACAATGCTCTGGCTAAACGTCGTCGTAAAAGATTCAAAATCAAATCCAATCGGAGTTGCAGGAACTGGAATTCCGATTTCTGATTTTATAAATGACATGTACGACAGAATTCCGCCTTATATGGAAATGTATCTTTACAATGACAGGCTTGAAATTACAGGAGCGAGGGATTTTAGGATTCTTTCTGATAAAGTTTCGATTCTCTCTTATTTTGAAAACCTTGACGAAGAAAAGGCGCTTTGCAAAAAAGTGACGAATATAAGTATGCCGGAAGGAGAATTTGTACTTGCTCCGATTGATGTAATCGGCTGGAACCTGCTTCTTTTTATTCCTTCTCATTTTAGCGATTACTTTACTAAAGACGGAATCGTGCCTTCAATCGTCATGATTTTAATTTCGGTTGTAATTATTGCAGTCTATCTTTTCCTGTTCCAGAACGTGCTTTTAAAAACGACATCGCATCTTGACAAGACAAAACTAAAGGCATCAGAACAAGTTGAACTTATGGATCAGGTAAATTCAACTATTGCAGAAAACATAGATTACCTTAAACAGTTTGAACAGCTTATAAAAAATCAGATTAGTCAGATAGAAACTTCCGTAGAAAATACTTCTGAACTGAGCAGCAGTCTTGAAAGCATAAATACTTTGAGGAAAGATTCTCTTGCCAGTACAAATGACTTGACAGAAAGTTCCGAAAGGGGAAACTCTCACATTGCAAACATTACGATAAAAATAGAAGAACTTAACGAATGTACGAAACGACTTAGTTCTGCAAACAATCTGATTGCAAGCATTACATCAAAGACAAATCTTCTTGCAATGAATGCTTCAATTGAAGCAAGTCATGCCGGTGAACACGGCAAGGGTTTTGCAGTCGTTGCAAAAGAAATACGTTCTCTTGCAGAAAAGAGCAGGGCACAGCAGCAGGATGTCAGGTATGCAATTGACAATATAAATTCAATGGTTGCAGAGATGGTGCAGTATTCGCAGGTTGCGATGGAGTCGTTTAAGGAAATTGTTTCAAATACGCAGAAAGTTCAGGATAATTTTTTAAATATGTCTGACAAACTTGAAACAGAGGCGAGTATCGTTCAGACTATTTCTGCAAACTTGCAGAGCGTTTCAACTACGAGCCAGAAAATAAATATGAGTTTTTCTGAAATGAAATCGTCAAACGAACAGATTGAAAAAGAAATTTCAAGTGCGCTTGACAGTTCAAACGAACTTCTTGTAATTACAGATGATTTATTAAATTCTATTGATAAAAACAATCAGTGAGGAAAATTATGGATGATTCAACAATTTTAACTGACAGTCCTGTCGGAAAACACATTGATGCAATTTCAAATCCGGGTGCAATGTCTTATCTTCTGTTTAACAAGCAGAAAATTCAGCTTGTAGCAAAAATTACAATCGGACGGGAAGCTGATAATAACGTTGTAATTGACAACAAGCTTGCAAGCCGTCATCATGCTTTGATACAGAAAATCCGCGATGATTATTTTTTAAAAGACGAAGAGTCTACAAACGGAACTTATTTAAACGGAACTAAAATTCCTGCTGGAAAATATGTAAAATTAAATCGTGGCGATAAAATTACGATTGGCAGTGCTAATTTAGTATTTTCGTGAAAAAAAAAGTGAAGTTATAATTGAATTTACAAACTAGCTTACAAAAAAACAATATTCTCTCAGAAATAAAAAAACTTTCAAAGGCAAAAAAAAGTGTTTCAGCGGAAAGGCTTTTGTCTGTTTGTTCCGGGGCAATTTCTGCTTTAAAAACTGAAGTTACTGATTACCGCAGTGCTATTACAGGAACAGACTGTATTCCAGGCGGACTTCTTGATTTTACAGGCAGAAATGATTGTGATGTGATTATCGTTCCTGATTTGCATGCAAGAAAAGAACTGATTTACAGGCTTCTTTCGTATTCAGCTTTTGAAGAAACTTCCCGGACAGTTTTTGATTTGCTTTGCGAACATAAAATAAAAATCATTTTTTTAGGCGACATTCTTCATTCGGAGGGGCTTTACAAGGAACGCTGGCAACAGGCTTTTTTGGAGTATGACAGTGGAAATACAATGTCTGATGCGATGAACGAAGAAATGACTGACGGTCTTTCTGTTTTGATGCAGGTAATGCTTTTAAAGTCAGCTTTTCCTGAAAGTGTGCACTGTTTAAAAGGAAATCACGAAAACATAAAAAATGAAAATGCAAACGGAAATCATTCTTTTTATAAATTTGTTATGGAAGGAAATATGGTTTTTGATTTTATGTTTGAAAAATATGGAATTGAAACAATAAATAGAATTTCTGAATTTGAATACCTTTTGCCTGTTGCATGTTTTTTTGATAATTTTATAGTTTCTCATGCAGAGCCTTTGGAAAGTTATTCCAGAGAAAAAATCATAAATTCGGCTTTATATCCTGATGTTATCGAAGGGCTTACCTGGACGCGAAACGGAGATGTAAAAATTATGTCGGCACTAGATATGATTCAAGAAAATTGTGTAAAAAATGATATAGAAAAAAAATATATAACAGGGCATCGTCCTGTCCGTGAAAAATACGCATTGAGGCAGGGCGGAGTTTTAGTGCAGATTCACAATCCGTACAGAATGCAGTTTGCCTTTATAAAAAACGCAGCTGCATTTAATCCCGAAAAGGATATTATAGAATTATAAACCTCTAGAAATTTCTTTTTTTAGAGGTTAGAGAGAACTTTGAAAATTTAATTTTAAATACTTCTTTGCAGGAGGAAAAAATGTCAGAAGAAATTCCTGAATTAATCGGAAAGTACAAAATTTCAGGTAAAATTGCACAGGGCGGAATGGGTGTAGTTTATAAAGCCGTTCATCCGTCTTTAAAGCGCGATGTCGTAATAAAAAAAATGACGATGCGCACAAACTCGATGGCAAAAGAGCGATTTAAAAAAGAAGCCCAAATTTTGCTTGACATGCAGAGCCCGTATATTGTTCACCTTTTTGATTATTTTACGGAAGGTCCGTACCGTTATATGGTTGAAGAATTTGTTGACGGGCTTGCGCTTGATAAACTCATAAAAAAACAGACTGTAATTGAACCGACTGTAGCGCTCCTTATTCTTCTTGATTCCTGCTATGCTTTGAAATTTGCCCATTCAAAAGGCATCGTTCATCGGGACATAAAGCCGGGCAATATATTGATAAGCCGCCGTGCAGAAGTAAAGCTTGCAGATTTTGGTATTGCTTCTGATGAAAACGAAGATTCTGATAAAACTCAGACAGGTGTTACACTCGGAACTCCGGCTTATATGCCGCCTGAGCAGTTTGAAAACAGTTCTGCGGTAGACAACAGGGCAGACATTTATGCACTTGGCGTAATGCTTTACGAAATGGTTACAGGTACAAAGCCGTATCCGTCAGAATTTACGCAGGAAAATATAGCACGCATAAAACGCGGAAAATATATTCCTCCACGAAAAATTGACAAAACAATTCCGCCTGTAGTTTGCCGGCTTATAAAAAAAATGCTTAAGACAAAAGCAAAAAACAGATTTCAGTCTGTCAATCCGATAATAAAAATCGTAAAGAAATATCTTAAAAATTATGATACACATTCAATCCGCGTTGAACTTGCAAAAATGGTCATCAGTGCAAAGCCGCACAATGTTCCTGCCTTCCAGAAAAAAAAGAATCTCTGGAAAACTGTTTCAATTTCAATCGTAATTACAGGTCTTTGTGCTGCAGCAGGGTTTTACTTGTGGAATCAGGGATTTGTGCACAGATATATACTCAGAAAATTTTATACGCCAGTCGTACTTACTATGAAAATCCCTGAAGTTGCAAGCCCGGCAAGCAAGATTTCGGCTCAGGCAGTATTCTTCAAATATGGAACAAAAATTGAACAGGTAAAAGATTCTGAGCGTGTTTTTATAGAAGGCAGCGTTTCCAAAAACGGCGTAACTTCTTCGCGGCTTGGTTCTAAAAACAAGAATTACATCATAAAGCCTGTTTTTCTTTCTCCTGGAATCTACCGTGCAAAAATCGTAATCGGTTCTTGTGTATGGTGGAAAACTTTTACAGTCGGCAGTAAAGAAGAAATTATCGAAGTTGATAATTTTACAAAACTTACAAGACCTATTAATTCCGTAATGAAAGCCTTTGACGGCACGACAGGAAAGGATATTTCTTCGCAGACAAAATTCACTGTTCTTTACAAAGATAAATGGGTAGCACTTGAATCTGTCCCGGCGGAAAAGTTCAATTCAAATAATGTCTGGAAATTCAAGGCTGAATGTGACGGATATGAAGAAGAAATCTTTTCGCTTCTGATTGACTGGTATCAGGATACTGTTTACTGCAATTTTAACTTGCAGAAAAAATATGATACAAAATTAAAAAAGTAATTGCGGTAAAACTTTTTTGTATGGTACAATAGAAAGTCAAATTTTTTTATATGGAGAAAATTTTTTATGACATTTGATTCGATTTTGGAAAAGATTGATAACATTGTATGGGGACTCCCTACTATCATTCTTATTCTGGCAACTGGCATTTTGCTTACTGTCCGCTTGAAGGGCGTGCAGTTTTCAAAACTTGGACGTGGCTTTAAAACACTTTTCAGCAAGCCTGAAGGCGGTAAAGGCGAAGTGTCTCCTTTTGCAGCTCTTTGTACGGCGCTTTCTGCGACAATCGGTACGGGAAACATTGTCGGCGTTGCAACTGCAATAGCTTCCGGTGGTCCTGGTGCACTTTTTTGGATGTGGCTTGCTGCTCTTTTAGGAACGGCAACAAAATATACTGAATGTATGCTTGCTGTAAAATACCGTGAACACGCATCTGACGGACACGTTCTCGGCGGTCCTTTCTATACAATAGAAAAAGGTATGGGCAAAAACTGGAAATGGCTTGCAGTTCTGTTTGCAATTTTCGGCGTATGCGTAGGTCTTTTCGGAATCGGAACGTTCACTCAGATAAATGGAATTACATCTGCCGTAAACAATGCGGTTGACCCTGCAAATTCTCATATTGCATTTACTCTTTTTGGTAACAGCTATACTTGGGCAACTGTAATTTCTGGAATCGTAATTACTTTTGCAGTGGCACTTGTAATTATTGGCGGCTTGAAGAGAATTTCAAAAGTTGCAGAAAAAATTGTTCCTGCAATGGCTGTTATTTATGTTTTTCTCGGTCTGACAGTAATTATAATGAACGCAACAAGGATTCCTGCTGCATTTGCAGTTATTTTCAAGAATGCATTTGGCTGGCAGGCTGCTGTCGGTGGTGCTGCAGGCTGGGCTTTTAAACAGATTACTGATTCAATGCAGAAAGGTGTTGCAAGAGGTATTTTCTCTAACGAAGCAGGTCTTGGTTCTGCTCCGATTGCAGCATCTGCCGCTCAGGTTGATGAACCTGTACAACAGGGTATTGTTTCCATGCTTGGAACTTTTATCGATACAATCATCATCTGTACAATGACAGGTCTTTCGATTGTAATTGCTTTCTATACAGGTGCAGATGCTGCAGGTGCCGGCGAATTGAAAGGAATTGCACTGACTTCTGCTGCATTCAGCAAAGTTTTAGGTGGTGACGGACGTTCTGTTCAGTTCCTTTTAATGCTTTGTCTTGTTTTCTTTGCATTTACGACAATTCTTGGCTGGGATTACTACTCAGAACGCTGTCTTGAATACCTTTCAAAAGGAAATATGACTGTAGTAAAAGTTTTCCGCTGGATTTACATTGTTGCAGTATTTATCGGACCATATTTTACAATCAGCCAGGTATGGACAATTGCCGACATTACAAACGGGTTAATGGCAATTCCTAACTGTGTTTCATTAATCGTATTATCAGGCGTTGCTGCAAAAGAAACGAAAGATTATTTTGAAAGATATCCTAAAATAAAGGCATAAAATTCATAAAAAACTAAAGAATCTGCAAAAATTCTAAGGAAGTGCTGAGTAATGCTTCAAGTGTTAATCAGCACTTCCTTTTTTCTTGAAATTTCAGCATTATATTCGTATATTATAACGTATGAGCGATAAAGAAAATCAAAATCCAGATATTGAAGTTGTTATTACAGAACCTGATGGAAAAGAAAGTCGTGCAAAAGTTGATGCAAATTCAATTTTGCCTGTAGATCAGGTTTTACCAAATAAACTGCCTGTTATTCCGATTCAGGGACGGCCTATTTTTCCGGGTGTTTTTACTCCGTTGATGGTTTCTTCAACTGAAGATGTAAAAGTTGTGGAATCTGCATATGAAGGCGACGGCTTTCTCGGTATCATCATGACAAAGAATGATTCTGAAAACAGTTCGATTTCTGATTTGTATGAAGTCGGTACGGTTGCACGAATCATTAAAAAAATCAATCTGCCCGATGGCGGAATAAATATTTTTATTTCTACGATAAAGCGTTTTAAAATCAGAAAGCCTTTGAGTAAATCTCATCCGATGCTTGCACTTGTCGAGTATCTTGACGATGAAGAAGATTCAACTTTTGAAGTAAAGGCTCTGACTCGTGCACTTATCAGCGAAATGAAAGAAATTTCTGACAATAATCCGATGTTTTCTGAAGAAATGCGGCTTAATATGGTGAATATTGACCATCCTGGAAAGATTGCAGATTTCATAGCTTCGATTTTAAATGTTGAAAAAGAAGACCAGCAGCGGATTCTTGAAACTGTAAATGTCCGCCAGCGAATGGAGCAGGTTCTTGTATTTATAAAAAAAGAACAGGAACTTCTGCGGATTCAAAAGAAAATTCAGCATGAACTGAATGAACGCGTTGAAAAAAATCAGCGTGAATATTTTTTGCGTGAAGAATTAAAGTCAATCCAGGAAGAACTTGGTACAGATTCAGAAGGCAACATAAACGATTATAAAAAATTTAAAGATAAAATCGAAAAACTCAATTTTGAAGGCGAAATAAAAGAAGCCGTTGACAGCGAACTTCAGAAATTCAACCTTATAGATCCGAATTCTGCTGAATATATAGGAACTCGCAATTTTCTTGAACTTGTTACGACACTTCCATGGAATGATGAAACTGTTGAAGATTACGATTTGAAAAATGCAGAAAAAATCCTTGAAAAAGACCATTACGGACTTGATGACGTCAAAAAACGTATTATGGAATATCTTGCAGTACGCAAATTAAAAAAAGACAATAAAGGCTCGATTCTGCTTTTAGTCGGTCCGCCTGGGGTTGGAAAAACAAGTGTCGGAAAATCAATTGCAAATGCAATGAACAAACCGTTCTATCGTTTTTCTGTCGGAGGAATGAGGGATGAAGCCGAAATTAAAGGTCACCGCAGGACTTATATCGGTGCAATGCCTGGTAAAATAATACAGGGACTGAAAATTACAAAATCAAGGTCGCCTGTTTTTATGATAGATGAAATTGACAAAATGGGTTCAAGCCATCAGGGTGATCCTGCATCGGCATTGCTTGAAGTTTTAGACCCTGAGCAGAATGTTTCTTTTAGGGATAATTACCTTGATTTGCCGTTTGACATTTCAAATGTTTTCTTTATTTTGACGGCAAACACGCTTGATTCAATTCCGGGACCTCTTCTTGACAGGGCAGAAATCATTCAGCTTTCTGGATATATTGATCAGGAAAAAATCGAAATTGCAAAAAAATATCTGATTCCAAAAAATCTTGCAAAAAACGGATTAAAGAAAAATCAGGTAAAATTTACTAAAGGTGCGTTGCTTAAAATTGCTGAAGAATATGCGAGGGAAGCCGGCGTGCGTAATTTTGAAAAAAGTCTTGATAAAATAAACAGAAAACTTGTAACAAAAATGCTTACATCAAGTGAACCTGATATATCGCAGTGCTTTACGATTGATTCTCCTGATTTAAATGAATATTTAGGAAAACCTGTTTTTGATGAGTCAGAAATTAAAAAGGCTTCAAAACCAGGAACTGCAATCGGTCTTGCCTGGACAAGCATGGGAGGAGACACGCTGCTTCTTGAGTCTATTTCTTTTCCTGGCAAAGAGCCTTTGCAACTTACAGGACAAATGGGCGATGTAATGAAAGAATCTGCGCAAATTGCTTTTAACTGGGTAAAAAAATATGCAGAAGAGAATAAAATAAAAGAACCTGATTGGTTTGAAAAAAATACGATTCACTTGCATATTCCGGAAGGCGCAACTCCAAAAGACGGTCCATCTGCCGGTATTACAATGGCAACGACATTTTTGTCTTTGTTAAAAGGAAAGACTATAAAAACAAATCTTGCAATGACAGGAGAACTTTCGCTTACAGGTCAGGTTCTTCCAATCGGCGGTTTGAGGGAAAAAACTGTTGCCGCACGTCGCAACGGAATAAAGACGATTTTGATTCCAAAAGCAAATGTCCGTGATTTAGATGAAATTCCGTCACACGTAAAAGCGGGAATAAAATTTATTCCTGTCGGATATGTGAATGAAGTAATCGATTATGTCTTTTAGCGCGAGTGAATTTCTTGTGCAGACTAACACTAGATTAGCTCGCGCTACGAGAATTGCGCGGAGGCAATTCTCTATGGGCGGTTATGTAAAAGTCTTGTGCTACTAACATGGGATTAGCTCGTGCTACGAGTTTTGATAGGGAAAAGTCTGTGTGCGACTAGAAAAAGGGGAAAAGGGTGGAAAGGTTTGAGGGTGTGATTTTTGATATGGACGGAGTACTGATTGATTCGGAATCTATTTGTGACAGAATCTGGATTCGTCTGGCAAAGGAGATGAATCTTTCGGATATAGAAGATGCAATCGTTGAAAACCGTGGATGCAATACTGATTTGATGGCAAAAAATCTGACTGCACGATATGGTGCTGATTTTGACTGTAAAAAGTTTTTTGACGATTTTTCAGTTTATTTTCATGAGATAGAATTTTCATCAGGAATTCCTCTTTTACCTGATGTTGAAGAGACTCTTAAATATTTAAAAGAAAAAGGTTATAAACTTGCTCTTTCTACAAGCACTGCTCGTGATACTGCTGTAAGACAGCTTACTGCATGCGGAATTTATGATTATTTTTCTGCCGCTGCTTTTGGTGATGAGGTTGTTCACTCAAAGCCTGCTCCTGACATTTATTTAAAAGCTGCTGCAGCATTAGGAGTTCAGCCTGAATTATGCGTTGGAGTAGAAGACAGCCCGAACGGAATAAAAAGCTGCTTTTCTGCAGGGCTAAAACCTGTTATGATTCCTGACAGAATTCAGCCTTCTGAGGAAATAAAAAAACTTTGCTGGAAAATCGGAAAACCTGTTTCTATTTTAAAAGAAATTTTATAAAATTATAAAATTAAAAACTGGAGATTTTAAAATGAAAAATATAATTAAAAAGATTTTTCTTGCCACAATCTTTTGTGTGGGCGCGCTTTCGTTTGCAGATGGAACTGCTGCAAAAAAAATTAAAATCTGGAAAGATGTAAAAATAAAAGGAAGCAGCATTAGCTGGGTTCAGCTATATTTTGCTGATGAAAAAATCAATTCAAAGGCTGCAGTCATTGTTTGCCCGGGCGGAAGTTATCATCATCTTGGAATGGGACACGAAGGTCATAAAGTTGCAAGATGGTTTCAAAGCCGCGGTGTAAATGCTTTTGTTCTTCGTTACAGAGTGTCAGGTGACGGATTTTCTCATCCTGCAATGCTTGAAGATATTCAGCGCACAATTCAGATTATACGCGAAAATTCTGATGAATGGAATATCGATAAAAATCAGGTCGGTGCAATAGGTTTTTCTGCCGGAGGGCATCTTGTTTTGATGGCAGGCGCTTTTGGAGATAAAGTCAATGAACTTGAAAAACTTGGCATTAATACAGATGAAAGTTTAAAGCCTGATTTTGTAATGCCGATTTATCCTGTTGTTTCAATGCAGGATGATATCGGTCATGCATGGTCACGAAAAAGCCTTATGGGAAAAAATCCGTCTCAGGAATTAAAAGATGAATTTTCTATGGAACTTCAAATGACAGAAAAAATGTGTCCTGTTTTTCTTCTGACAAATAAAGATGACAGGACAGTGATGTATGAAAATTCCGTAAGGCTTGACGAAGCTCTCACTAAGGCAAATGTTTTGCATACATTTATTTTAAATGAAACTGGCGATCATGGTTTTGGAATGGGTAACGGAAAATTTGTAAGGGAAACTCACTGGAATGATAAGTGGCTTTTACCATGGCTTAAAGAACTCGGAATAAAAGTTTTTGCCCCTGCAGATTCTGGTGACTTTCAGGATTCTGTAACTGACTCACGTATTTCTCAATAATTATGATAATTTTAGGGAAATACTGAAAAATCCTATTGATAATTTTTTAGTGTTACCTTGAATGTATATTACTGAAAAATCAAATTTGATGTATGTATAAATTATGAATGTCTTTTCGATAAGAACAGTTGTAAAGTCTGACATTGACTTTATCATGCAAATTGAAGAAAAAGCTTTTTCAAATTCTATTAGGGAAGAACGAAAAATTTTTTTAAATAGAATTAACATATTCGCAGAAGGATTTTTGATTTTTGAATATAATTTTAAACCTGCAGGATATCTTTCTTCAGAACTATGGAAGTCGTTTCCGAAATCTGAAAAAGAATGCAGTTTACTATGCAATTTGAATCACAGTATAGATTCTGTTTTTGCATCGGACGGACAAATTCTTTATATTTCGTCTTTTGCAATTCTTCCTGAATTTCGAGGCAAAGGAAATGGATTTTTTCTTTTTAGAGATGCTTTGAATTATTTTGAACATAATTTTAATTTGACAGATTTTGTTCTGACTGTAAACGAAGAATGGAAGGGTGCAAAGAGGATTTATGACAAGTGCGGTTTTAGAGAAGTTTTTAAAGTCCGTAAAATGTTTGAAAACTCTGCAGGCTGTTTTTCTGATGGAATCTTCATGCAAAAAAGCATTTAAATCAATGTTGCACAATTATATCATATTTTGATATAATGTATTTTAAATTTTATTTTGAGGTTTATTATATGGCAGATGAAGTTAGAGTACGGTATGCACCGTCACCTACAGGCTTGCAGCACATTGGTGGTGTCAGGACTGCTCTTTTTAATTATTTATATGCACGTTCTCGCGGCGGAAAATTTATTCTTCGTTTGGAAGATACTGACCGTACACGCTACGATGAAAAATATGTAAAAAATCTTTATGATACGATGGCATGGCTCGGAATCGACTGGGATGAAGGTGGTGACAAAGGCGGTGAATACGGTCCTTATGTTCAGTCTGAGCGGTTTGAACTTTATAAGGAATATGCTCTGAAACTCGTTGAAAAAGGCGAGGCGTATTACTGTTTCTGCGATGCAGAACGACTTGACCGTATTAGAAAAATTCAGACAGAAAATAAAATGGCACCGGGCTACGACAGAAACTGCCGTCATTTAACTCCAGAGGAAGTTAAGGCAAATCTTGATGCCGGAAAACCTTATGTAATCCGTTTAAAAGTTCCGATGGAAGGCGAGACTGAATTTAATGATCATATTTTAGGCGATATTGTATGGAAGAACGAAGACATTTCTCCAGACCCTGTATTATTAAAGTCTGACGGTTTTCCTACTTATCATCTTGCAAATATTGTTGATGACCATATGATGAAAATATCGCATGTAATGCGTGCTCAGGAATGGATACCTTCAACACCGCTTCATGTCCAGATGTACAAGGCTTTTGGTTGGCAGCATCCGGAGTTCTGTCATTTGCCTATGGTAAACGGAAGTGACGGAAAAAAACTTTCAAAGCGCCACGGTTCGACTTCTCTGAATGAATTCCGTGCACGAGGATATCTCCCTCAGGCAATCGTAAATTATGTTGCCATGCTTGGCTGCAGTTATGAAGAAGGAAAAGAGTTTTATACTTTAGATGAACTTGCTTCTTTGTTCAGACTGGAACATTTAAATAAAGCGCCTGCTGTTTTTGATTATAAAAAGCTTGAATATTACAACGGAAATTATATAAGGCAGCTTTCTGCAGAAGAACTTTACAAATGGACACTGCCTTTTATAACAGGCACAGGAGATGCAACTTTGGAAATTAATCCTGAAAATCCTCAGCCAAAACCAAACGTTGGTCCTGAGTTTTCTGGTGTTGCACTTGGCGAAGACGGTCGTCCATATTGTGTAGACAAGTCAATGAATATGAGTACGGAAGATGTAGAAAGAACTTTGCTTGGACTTATGCCTTTGATTCAGGAGCGGTTAAAATTTTTGACAGAAGCTGCCGAGATGGTTCACTTTATGTTTACAGAACCTGCTGTACTTCCTGTTGAACAGATTGTGCCAAAAAAACTTGATGTTGCAAAAACAATTGAAGTTTTAGAGGAAGCAAAAGATTTTGTTTCTCAAGTGTTCAGTCTTGACCATGACGGTGCTGAAAATCTTGCAAAAGCTAAAGCCGAGAAACTCGGAATAAAGCTTGGTGACTTTATGATGCCGATAAGAATGGCTGTTACAGGAAGCCGGGTTTCGCCGCCTCTTATAGGTTCAATTTTAGTTCTTGGAAAAGAAAAATCGCTTTCAAGAATTGAAAAGACTTTGCAATCAATAAAATGATTTTTCTGACATCTTGAGAACTGTTCTCAAGGTGTCTTTTTTTATAGTCAGTTTACTTGCAGTACAGCATCTGCTGCATAATGCCTGTTGTGCGGTGATAAAAAAAGCGAATGTGGAATTAAAAATGAAAGATAAAAAATTTACAAAATGGGTTGCAGTATGGGGAAGTGCAACTTCAATTTCTGACAGGGAAATTTCAACTTATGCAAAAGATTTGACTTTAAGATATCCTGTTCAAATTTTTTTTTCAGGAAGTAAATTGAGATTTCATTTTTCAAATCTGACAGGAACAGAAAACGTAAAGCTTGCAAATGTATTTGTTGCAAAAAAAACTGATGATGAAGAATATGACTGTGTTCCTGTTTTGTTTTGCAATTCTGAGTCTGCCGTAATTCCGCCCGGTAAAGAAATTTTAAGCGATGATGTTGAAATGCTTATTGATGCCGGTGATGTAATTGAAGTGAGCATGTATTTTGCAGATTATACTCAGATGAATGCCGGTACGCTTGTAACAGGGCCTTTATCAAAGGGAAAATTTGCGTACGGTAACTATTCAGCTCAAAAAGAATTACCTGCCGAAAAATCGCGCAATACATCCTGGTTTTATTTTCTAAATACAATCGATATTTTTACGGAAGAAAAAAATCACGCATTAATATGTTTTGGAGATTCAATAACGGCACAAAGCTGGCCTGACTATCTTGCAATGCGCGCATATCAAAACGCTTCCTGCAATGTTTCTGTAATCCGGCGTGCTGTTTGCGGAACGCGGATTTTGCGCCAGTATGACTGTATTACATACGCTGCGTACGGCTTGAAGGGAGAAACAAGATTTCCTCTTGAAACGCAGGTCGCCGGTGCTGATAAAGTCATAGTACAGCACGGAATCAACGATATAATTCACCCTGTAGGAAAAGACATAAACCAGTTCCGACCTTGGTCAGATATGCCGTCATCAGATGATTTGATTGAAGGCTTTAAAAAATTCTATATTGAACATGCACGGAAACGCGGCTTGAAAATTTACGGCGGAACTTTGCTTCCAATTTACGGCTGGCGCACGTATGAAGATTTCAGGGAAAAAATCAGATGCGAATTTAATGACTGGATTCGGACGACAGATTTGCTTGACGGTTTTATAGATTTTGACATGGCGCTTAGGGATTCAAATTTTAAAGAAAGATTTGCAGAAGGATTTGATTCAGGAGATCATCTTCATCCGAGTGAAGCTGCATATAAAGCAATGGCAGACTGTGTTGACGAATCTTTTTTAATATAGCTGTGTGCAGCGAAGAATTGGAGAGAAACAAAACAGGCGCTTATGCCTGCTTTAAAACATGGCGGTGTTTTTATGAATTGTGACGGAATTATTCTTGATATAGACGGAACTATCTGGGACACGACTTTTATAGTTGCTGATGCATGGAATCTTGTAATTGAAAAAAACTTTCCCTCTGTTCCCCGTGTAAATGCAGGACTTTTAAAAACGCAGTTTGGAAAGCCGATGAACGTGATTGCTGACAGTCTTTTTACAGGTCTTGACGAAGTTCAAAAAAAAGAACTTATGAAACGGTGCTGCATCGAAGAGGAAAAAGCAATTCTTGCGAATCAGAAAAACATCACTTACGACGGCGTTTCAGAAACTATTAAAAAACTTGCAGAAAAATATCCTGTTTTTATCGTAAGCAATTGTCAGAACGGATATATTCAGCTTGTAATGAAAAAAAATGGAATTGAAAAGTATATAACTGATTTTGAGTGTTTCGGTCATACAGGAAAACAGAAGGGCGAGAATATTATTTTTGTTGCAAATCGCAATAACCTTTTAAATCCTGTTTATGTTGGAGATACTCAGGGCGATTTTGATGAATGTCAGAAAGCTGGTGTTAATTTTATTTGGGCAAAATATGGTTTTGGAACGCTTGATGCAGAATCGCAGAAAAAATCATGCGCTATAATAAACTGTTTTTCTGAAATTGCAAAATTATTACATTTGTGAGAGAATATATTATATCCAATTTTATGGAGTGCTTATGAAATTGCAGCCAATTATCACTAGTCTGCTTGAAACTGACCTTTACAAATTTTCTATGGGGCAGGCGATTTATCATCAATTTCCTTCGTATAAGACAAAATGGACTTTTAAATGCCGTAATCCCGGGATAATCTTTACAAAGCAAATGACTGAAGAGATAAAAGAACAGATACATCAATACTGCCATTTGCGTTTTACAGCAGATGAATTGAAATATCTGTCTAAAATTGAGTGGCTTCATGAGGATTATATTGATCATCTCCAGATATGGAAGCCTCGTTTTGAAGATTTTGAAATTGATACGGATTCTCCGTGCGGTCTTTCTATTGAGGCAAAAGGAACATGGCTTAACACTTCTATGTATGAAATTCCTGTTCTCGCAATTGTTAATGAAGTTTATTTCAGGATGACATATAATTATGATGAACTTCTTGAACAGTATAAGCGAAAACTGAATCAAAAAAAGGACTGGCTTGTTTCAGGAAAATATAATATTGGTGCTTTTTCAGAATTTGGCTTACGAAGACGTCTTTCTGCTGAAGCTCAGGATCTTGCAGTAAAAACTCTCTGTGGAAATAATGGAAATTACAAAGAGTCAAAATGTATAGGAACCTCAAATGTCTTTCTTGCAATGAAATATAATGTTGTTCCTGTAGGTACTATGGCTCATGAGTTTATTATGTGCGTAGGACAAGGTAATCCGATGTATAATCCTGCTTTTTCAAATAAGTTTGCAATGAAAGCATGGAGTGAAGAATACGGAGTTTTAAACGGAACTTATCTGACAGATACTATAGGAGATGAGGCTGCTCATCTTGATATGGAATATACTTATTCAATTTTGTTTGGCGGTGTTCGTCATGATTCTGGCGATCCTTATAAGTGGGGTGAAGACTGGATTGCTCATTATCAGCATTACTATGATAAGTATCATGATGAAAGGGTAAATCCAAAAAACAAAACTTTGCTTTTTAGCGACAGTCTTGATTTTGAGAGGGCATCTGCTTTATACAGCTATTTTAAAGACAAGATAAAAGTTGCTTTTGGAATAGGTACTTATATTGCAAACGATACAGATGTTGAACCATTAAATATTGTAATGAAAGTTACAGAATGTAATGATCGCCCTGTTGCAAAACTTTCTAATGCAATGGGAAAAACTATGTGCAAGGATGATGCATATATCGAATATTTGAGAAAGACTATTGACTGGCGGCTTGCTCATCAGTAATACTCGTTGATTTTTTATAGGAGATATTTATGGTAGATTATACAGAAGGTTCAGGAAAGCAGTATCATACAGGTGTCGGTCCGAATGATATCGGAAAATACGTGATTATGCCTGGCGACCCAAAGAGATGCCAAAAAATTGCTTCTCATTTTGAAAATGCACGGCTTGTTGCAGATGTCCGCGAATTTGTTACTTATACAGGAACGCTGAACGGTGAAAAGGTCAGCGTAACTTCGACAGGAATCGGAGGACCTTCTGCTGCCATTGCACTTGAAGAACTTTCAAAATGCGGTGCACATACTTTTATTCGTGTTGGCACTTGCGGCGGAATGCAGGAGAACGTTCTGGGCGGTGATATTGTCATTGCAACAGGTGCTGTACGTATGGAAGGAACAAGCCGTGAGTTTGCTCCTATTGAATATCCTGCTGTCAGCAATTTTGACTGCGTGAATGCGCTTGCCAGTTCTGCAATAAAACTTAATGTTCCTCATCATATCGGCATTGTCCAGTGCAAAGATTCTTTTTTTGGACAGCATGAACCTGAAGTAATGCCTGTAAATTATGAACTTGAAAACAAATGGCAGGCATGGCTTAAAATGGGATGCCTTGCTTCAGAAATGGAAAGCGCAGCATTGTTTATTGCAGGTCAGTTTTTAAGAGTGCGCGTAGGTTCTTGTTTTTTAGTTGTTGCAAATCAGGAGCGCGCAAAAAAAGGTCTTGAAAACAAACAGGCTCACGATACGGAACTTGCAATAAAAGTTGCAGTAGAAGCCTTGAGCGAACTTATCGAAAAAGATAGGACATTAAAAAAATAGGAGTAGTTTATGCACATTGGATATCATGAATCGACTTCAAACGGTCTTGAAGGTTTGGCGCTTGAAGCATTAAGTGTCGGTGCTGATACGTTTGCATTTTTTACGCGTAATCCTCGTGGTGGAAAATCAAAACCAGTTGAAAAGGATGATGCAGAAAAACTTATTCAGCTTATGAAAGAAAATAATTTTGCTGCTCCAGTTGCTCATGCACCGTATACTATGAACCCATGCTCTGCTGATGAAGGCTTGAGAAAATATGCTCTTGATATGATGATTGATGATTTTCTTCGTCTGGAATATACGCCTGGTACGCTTTATAATTTTCATCCTGGAAGTCATACAGGGCAGGGGACTGATGCAGGAATCGAATTTACATCTTCAATGATTTGCAATGCCATAAAATCTGTTCAGGAAAAACTTAATAAAAATCCGTCTTCTGTTTTGTTGATTGAAACAATGTCAGGTAAAGGCTCTGAAATTGGCAGGACTTTTGACGAAATCAAACTGATTATTGACAAGGCAGAAGAAAAATACGGTTCTTCGTTGAAGGATTTTCTCGGTGTCTGCCTTGACACTTGTCATATCTGGGATGGTGGCTACAATATCGTAAATAATCTTGACGGTGTCATAACGGAATTTGATAAAATAATCGGATTAAGCCGTCTAAAAGCAGTTCATATAAATGACAGTATGAACGACTGCGGTGCTCATAAAGACAGGCATGAAAAAATCGGTCAGGGACACATCGGACTTGAAACTTTAAAACGGGTTGCAAAACACAGTGCGTTTGCTAATCTTCCGTTTATTCTTGAAACACCAAATGACCACGATGGATATAAAAAAGAAATCGAAATGCTAAAGTCTTAGGAGAATCTAAAAAATTGTCTTTAGAAGCAAAAAACACTCCGAAAACAGGTAAAAAAATCTGATTCCCGGAGTGTTTTTTTATGATGCGATTTTAAAGTTTTATCGTTATGCCTGCAAAGCTGTTACTGCAACAGTTGCGATAATGTCGTCAACGTTACAGCCACGGCTCAAATCATTTAATGGTTTTGCAAAGCCCTGACATACAGGTCCGATTGCCATCCAACCGCCCATCCGCTGACAGATTTTATATCCGATGTTTCCTGCATTGATGTTAGGGAATACAAATACATTTGCTTTTCCTGCAACATCGCTTCCTGGAGCTTTAAGTTTTGCAACTTCTTCAGAAACTGCTGCATCAAATTGGAATTCTCCGTCAAGTGCTAAATCTGGCGCTTTCTCTTTTGCAAGTTTTACGGCTTCCTGCATTTTTGGAACTGACTTTAAGAATTTATCATCGTTTCCAGAACCTTTTGTAGAGAAAGAAAGCATTGCAACTCTCGGTTCGATTCCTGTAATTGCCTTTGCCGTATTTGCAGAAGCAATTGCGATTTCTGCAAGTTCTTCTGAATTTGGTTCAATATTAATTGCACAGTCAGCAAACAAAGCAACTCCTTCTTTGATGTACGGATTTCCGCCTTCTGGAGCAACCATTATAAAAGCAGAAGAAACTGTCTTTATGCCGGGCGCTGTTTTTATTACCTGAAGTCCCGGACGCAAAGTGTTTGCAGTTGAATGGCATGCACCAGAAACAAAACCGTCTGCATCTCCGGCTTTTAAAATCAAAGCTCCAAACATAGTCCTGTCTTTTAAGATATAGTTTTTAGCTTCTTCGATGCTTGAATATTCAGGGTTGCCTGTTTTTTTGTTGATTTTTCCTTCACGAGCTTTGTACAGAATTTCTGCATATTTGTCTGTGTCAGGGCAGGTTGCCGGGTCAATGATTTTAACTCCTGTCAAATCGACTCCTGGAGCTGCATTTTTTGACTCTTCTTCATTGCCGATTAAAATAATTTTGGCAATTCCTTCTTTTACTATGAGGCTTGCAGCTTCTACCACACGTTTGTCTTCGCCTTCACATAGAACTATAGTTTTGCCAAGAGTTTTTGCTTTTTTCAGCAGTTCATCTACAAAAGCCATATTAAAACCTTCCTTAAAATAAGAATTACATTATATTGAATTATCTACATTCAAGGTTAACAATGAAAAATCCTCATTAGGATTTATTCAGTGTTTCCTTAATTTTGCCCAAGATTATATCAATTCATTGCAATTTTTACAACTTCTAAAGCACCGTCATAAATATGAATTTTATCATTATTTAATACAAAGTCTATGCTGTATTTTAAAATGTCATCTTCTTCTATCAGGGCAGTCAAAACCCTGTGCAGAATGTCTTTAGTCGTAACTTCTTTAGTTCCGTCGCCTATTTCTGAACCTCGGATTGCGCCCCATGCTTCGTGCCGTCCGACACGCTGAATGAATAATTTTGGAATAGGGTAGAAAGACAGTTCGCTTGGCTTTGTAATCATTACGTCACACTGGCGCATTAAAAGATTCGTCGTATAGACTGCTGCATAAAAATCAGAATGTAAGAAGATGTGAATTCCTGTAACTTCTTTGGAACTCATTTCGCTTATAAATTTCTGAGTTTTTTTCCAGTCATCATGGAACGTATATTTTATTTTGTTTTTATCAAGAATGTCTTTTAAAATCTGCCATCTTCCTTTGTGGTCGCCCATGTTTATAAGTAGGGCTGCCTGTTTATTTTTTATGTATTTATAGCAGTAAACTGCAATGTCTGCAAATTTTTTTGCCTGAGCACCAGCACCACCCATAGTCAAAAGAAAACGTCGCGGTTCTTTGTTCTTCATTCTTTGAAGCCGGGCTTTGCAGTCTGATTTTATGTTTGCTTTAAGTTCATAATCTACGTAATGACCTGCAAAAATTATGTCTTCGTTTTTAAGGCAATGCTGAACAGGTTTGCCTTTTTCCATATTGATTAACGTCCTGTATCCCATATAGCTTGACGGCGACTGAACTGTATGAATTGAACCCTCTACAAGCCAAAATGCAAGCGGCAAGTTGTCAGGAATCATTGAAATTACGCGTTTTGTTCCGTTTAAGACGGCTGCATGAGCTATCCATGGATGTGCTGCAACAACAGGAATGTTTTCAGGCAGTTTTTCAAATGCCGGAACAAAAAATTCTGACAGAAGCCGCTGCTGCATTGATGAATCAAGCGTAAGACTTGTTTTAGACGTAACTTTTTCCCAAATATGATCGTTAAACCATTTCCATTTCTGTGACAGCCGTGAAAAGCCGTTATAATTGTTTTCAAGGAATTTAATTGACTTTGCAATTGACGTATCAGTAAAAGACATCAAGTCAAGCAAATACGATCTTATGCCGAGTTTATGGGCTGCAGAAGCAAGGGCAATGGCAATTCTCCAGTGCCCGAATCCCATTCTGATTGTTCCAATAATAAACGAATTTTTTGGATTTATTTCTTCATACTTTAGTTTTTTACCTGTTTCAGAGTCTGTCATGGCCTTTTCATCATCGCGTCTGACAAGTGTCCATACGTTAAAATCTTTATAAACTTGTCCTTTGGGAATTGCAACAAGGTCAAAGGGTTTTTCTTTTTTGCCGAAAAAAAGCCTGCAAAAATTTACTGATAATTTTGTAAAAAATACTGCTGCCTTTGAGATTTCATTGCCAAATGGTTTAGTATATTCATTTCTCATAAGACAATTTTACAACTCCTTTTTTTTCTTGTCTAGCAGCGCTCGTAAATTTCGTAGGCTTACTAACATTGGATTAACTCGCGCCACGAGAATTGCATTGAGCAATTCTCTGTGTGGGGATTAAGGTCGTTGCGCTCGTAAATTTCGTAGGCTTACTAACATTGGATTAACTCGCGCCACGAGAATTGCATTGAGCAATTCTCTGTGTGGGGAGTAGGTCTTTCGTAGTTGTAAATTTCGCTTGATTAACAAACTCTGGTTTAGGTTGCGCCACAAGGTTTACGGAATTATTTTGCAGAAGATGATTTTACTTGACAAAATAGTGTAATAGATGCAAAATATTCATAAGAATTACAAATAGTTTTATAAAGGAGTATGAGCGACTATGGAAGATGACATTCTTACTATAGAGGAAGTTGCAAAATATTTGCGTGTTTCTGAGCGAACTGTTTATGACTGGGCGCAGAAAGGCGAAATTCCTTCGGGAAAAATCGGCACTGTATGGCGGTTCAAGAAATCTGAAATTGAAAAATGGGTAAATGACAGGCTTTCTTCGGGAACAAAGGCTAATTCCGTTAATCAGGTTATTCAAATCAGAAATATTCTTTCTCCAGACCGCATCGTTTATATCAGTCAGTCTACAAAACATGATGCTTTAGTTGAACTTGCAGCTAATTTAAGTACTGCTCCGCAAGTAAAATTTGCCAAAGAACTTGAAACTGAAATTTTAAAGCGCGAAGAACTTATGTCAACTGCTATCGGACGCGGAATTGCAATTCCTCATGTCCGCTTGTCATCTGTAACTGACCTTGTAATGTCTGTCGGAATCTGCAAAACTCCGATAATCGACTTCCAGTCAATTGATGACATTCCTGTGCAGCTTTTAATCATGATAGCAGCTGCATATAACCAGCATTCATATTACTTGCAGACTTTGAGTTTCTTAAGTGCAAAACTCAAAAAGACAGAACTTCGGGATGCCTTGTTGAATTCTACAAGTTCAGAAACTGCATATGAACTTCTTATAAAAGAATAAACTGTATAAACTGTCTTTTACATGCATTATTCCGTACCGGGGTTTCGTATTATGCAACTTTGGTGCGGATTTTTTTTTGCATTTGTCTGGTTTTCTGTCAAGACTTTTGTAAACACTCCATCTTTTTTTTAAAATAAAAAAAGACGTAAATCCTTACAATGTAAGAAATTACGTCTTTAATAAAAAGTAGCGACCATAGGGATTGAACCTATGACCATACGGATATGAGCCGTGCGCTCTACCAACTGAGCTAGGTCGCCATAACGATTTCATATTATCAAAATATCATTTTTATGTCAATAGCTTGAATGCGTATTTTTTAAAAAAATGCTTTAATCTTCGTGTTCAGCCTTCCATGGCATAAGAAGCGATTTTATTGATTTTTTACCTAAAGTCGTTTCATCTTCTTTTATAAGTTCATCCCATGGAATATTCTGCCGTTCTTTTTCTGCTTTTTGTGTCGGATGACATTCAAGCCAGTCGTATTTATAAAGCCTGAGCCTGAGCGCATTTACATATCCTAAAAGAATTCCGTTAAAGCCAGGCAAAAAGAAAAACAGTATGACAGAACATGCAAGCAGAATCAAAGAATAAAATGCCATAAAAACAGAAAAACCAAAATTGTCAAACAAAATTATAAAACATTTTTTAAGGCATTTTTTAAAGTCATTTTTAAGCAGAATCTTAATCGGAAGATACCATTGAAAAGCTAGCAGCATAAGTACTGAAAAAGAAAGCAGAATCATTCCGAGTGCAACACCGTAAAAACTGTCCATTCCTATGTAAAGCGGAACACCGATTACGCAGCTTACCGTAATAAAAGCAACTAAAAAAGCAAATTTTGCATTCTCCTTAAATGCCGTTCCGATTTTGCTGAAATATCCGCCGAGAGTTGCGCTTCCAAAGTTTGCTATTGATTCAGCATTTTCCGAAAAAGCAGAAACAAAAATTATTATTAGCGCAATCGCAAGAAGGCACATAACGTAAATAATCAGAATTGAAATCGGATTCGGTGAAAAGAAAAAATAAAACCCAAGTCCTGTCAGTGCAAAAATTGCAACCGTAATAATATTGGGCACTAAAATATTTATTATGTTTTCCCAACCGTCAAAAAAATTTTTTTTAATAAAAAACCATATCATGCTTTTATTTTACATCTTTTTTATAGTATAATCAATTGTGAATTTTTTAGATTCAAATATAATTTCAAGAATATCTCATATACACTCTGAGTGCGCAGAATTTTTACGTGCTGAACTTAACAAGAAAGGGCTTCCAAATCTTGCTTCCAGTCATGGTTATATTCTTTTTTTACTTTCAAAAGAAAAAAATCTTTCAATGCAGCAGATTTCAAAAAAAATTAACAGGGATAAATCAACTACTACAGTTCTCATAAAAAAACTTGAAAAACTCAATCTTGTAAAATCAACTTCGTCGCTGCAAGACAGTCGCATAAAACTCATAGAACTTACCTCTCAGGGAAAAACTTACAACGAACAGACTCTTCAGATTTCAAATGAACTTAAAGAAAAATTTTTTAAAAACTTGTCTGCAGAAGAAATTGCAAGCCTGGAAAACACTCTGTCTAAAATTTCCAGCAACTTTGAATAAAATCTTGTGAGAACTTTATAAAAACTTCAATTCTTTGAATAAATTCTTTACCTTAAACTCGCACCTGGAATAAAACTTCTGGCATATTCTGTAAGTTCGTTAAGTTTGGTGTCAGTGTATGGAGTGATTTTATTATATTCGGGGTTAAGGCAGTTTTCGTTTCTAAACTGGGCAAATTGCCATGATGCATCATGTGGAATTATTGCTGCAATGTTTTTTATGTCGTCTTTTTCTACAAGGGAAGGAACTAACACAGTCCTTACTTCGTAATTTTCAGAACCTAATCTTTTTATTAAGTTTACTGACTGTTCAAGAAGTGCCTTTATATCTGTATTTTCAAATTGCGTTATGACAGGAATTTTTGTCTTGTATTTTTCAGGCGAAGTTTTTATGTCAACTGCAATAAAGTCAGGGCGCGTATCGCTGTTTAAAATCAAAGATTCAAGCATTAAGGGAAGAGTTCCGTTAGTATCAAGTTTAATTTTATATCCCATTTTTTTTGCTTCTTTTATTAAAAGAGGAGTAGCAGGATTTAAAAGAGGTTCTCCGCCTGATATTACAAAACCTTCCAGGACATTTTTTCGTTTATAGAGGTGCTCAAGAACTTCAACAGGAGATTTAAAATCAGAATTTTTTTCTGCGGAAAGATTTTTTAACACGGAATCTGACTTGATTAATTCTACGTTATAGCAGTAAGGACAGCGAAGGTTGCAACCCCTTAAAAAATAAGAAGCTGCAACCTTCCCTGGAAAATCTACAAGCGTCGTTTTTATAAGTACACCTGCAGATTTTGATAATAATTCATCTTGTGTCATTATGCCACTACTACAGCAGGTTCAAAAATTGCCGTAAGTTCTTCAACATTGTGCGCACGTGCAATTTCTTTATGATTTTCGTTGTAAACGATTACAGTAGGAGCTGCAAAAACGCCTTTTAAAGCTGCTTCTGAAAGTCCTTCTGGAGTGTCTACGTCAATCATATTGCCTGTAAGTTTTACGTTTGCCATATATGATTTTACAGGCGGACAGTTAGGACATGTTTTTCTTACAAAAAGGTCATAAGACGCAATCTGATTTGAAATGACATTTGGTTCTTCTGCAACTTGTATTTTCTGTACTTTTGAACATGCGCATGGCTTGTCTGCATCTGTCAAATCGTAACGGTTTGAATCTTCAAGCGTAAACATCTTGCGATGCTTGAACTCGTCTGCCTTGCCTTTGTTCCAGTTGCGAACAGCCCTGTAGTAGCCTACGATACGGGCATAAACTTCTGTCTGAGTCCCATGCACGTTTTCAAGTTCATTCTGAACCTGTGCGATTTCTGACTCAACCTGGCTTAATGTTCGTTCTGTGTTGTTTATCATATTGTTTCCTCCCAAAAACTAAACTAAATATAGTGTTTTTTAGAATAAAAGTCAAGTATTTAACGCTATATTTAGTATCGGTTGTATGTTTTTTTTCTTTAATGCAGATACCTGCTTTTTTAAGCTTTTTTTGCCTGAAGAATGCGCTTTTCTTCTTCGAGTTCTGCAAGGCGTTTTTTTAGTTCAAGTTCGCGTTCTGCCTTGCATTTTGGACATTCAAACTGCTGTCCGCTCAGATAACCGTGAATATGGCAGATTGAATATGTCGGCGAAATCGTGAAGAACGGAATTCTGTAATTGTGAGAAATGTTTTTGATAAGTTCTCCGCATGATTTCCAGTCTTTAATTGATTCTCCCATAAATACATGGAACATCGTACCGCCTGTGTATTTAGTCTGCAGTGATTCCTGATGGTCAAGTGCTTCAAAAACATCTGCCGTATAATCGACAGGGAGCTGGCTTGAGTTTGTGTAATACGGGTCTTCTACACCGCTTGTAATGATGTCAGGAAACTGTTCCTTGTCGTGACGTGCAAGACGGTAAGAAGTACTTTCGGCAGGAGTTGCTTCAAGGTTGAACAAATCGCCTGTCTGTTCCTGGTAATCCTGCATTCTTTCTCTCATGTGCTGCAAAACTCTTTCTGCAAATGCCTTACCCTTAGGATCTGCAATGTTTACGCCTAAAAAGTTAAGGCAGCATTCATTCATTCCGCATAAACCGATTGTATTAAAGTGGTTGTTTAAAGTCTTTAGATAACGCCTTGTATATGGAAAAAGTCCGCCGTCATAAAGACGCTGAATTACTTTGCGTTTTGCACAAAGGCTTTCTTTTGCAAGATCCATAAGATAGTCAAGGCGGGTAAAAAATTCGTTTTCTGAATTTGCGAGGTAGCCGATTTGAGGAAGGTTTATCGTAACGACACCGATAGAACCTGTAAACTCATCTGCTCCAAAAAGACCTCCTCCCCGGCGGCGAAGTTCCCTTTTGTCAAGCTGGAGACGGCAGCACATTGAGCGGACATCACTTGGATTAAGGTCAGAATTTACGAAATTCTGGAAATTCGGAGTTCCGTATTGAGCTGTCATAGTAAAAAGCAGTTTTGCATTTTCTGAATCCCAGTCAAAATCTTTTGTAATGTTATATGTAGGGATAGGATATGCAAAACCCCTTCCGTCTGCATCGCCTTCAATCATAAGTTCGATAAAGACTTTGTTTATCAAGTCCATTTCTTTCTGGCAGTCTCCGTAAGTGTAATCCTGTTCTTTTCCGCCTACGATTGCTTTTTTGTTTTTGAGGTCATCAGGACATACCCAGTCAAGAGTAATGTTTGTAAAAGGTGCCTGCGAACCCCATCGGCTTGGTGTATTTACACCGTAAATGTAGCTTTGAATGCACTGTCGTACTTGTTTTTCGTTCAGTTTGTCTGCGCGGATAAAAGGTGCAAGGTAAGTATCGAATGAAGAAAAAGCCTGCGCTCCGGCCCATTCGTTCTGCATTATTCCGAGAAAATTTACAATTTGGTTTACAAGAGTTGAAAGGTGAGTTGCAGGACTTGACGTAATTTTATCAGTAACTCCGCCTAATCCTTCTACTATAAGTTGCCTTAAAGACCAGCCTGCACAGTATCCTGAAAACATTGAAAGGTCATGGATATGGAATGCTGCAGTTTTATGTGCTTCTTTTACTTCTTTTGAATAGATATTGTTAAGCCAGTAGTTTGCAGTAATTGTTCCTGAGTTGTGCAGGATAAGCCCACCGAGCGAAAAATTTACGTTTGCATTTTCGTTTACCCGCCAGTCGCTCTGACCAAGGTAGCCGTCCATTGTCTTGTTGATGTCTACCATAAGGTTTTTTGCGTCACGGACAGCTTCGTGTCGGGCACGATACAAGATGTATGCTTTTGCAATTTCAACTTCCTGATTTTCGATGAGTGCGTTTTCTACAAGGTCCTGAATTTCTTCAATAGCAGGAATTGAATGAGCGCGGCGTCCGGCAAGCAGAAGCCTTATTTTTTCTTCTACTGCGTCTGTAAGCCTTGATGCTTTTTCAGGGTCAGGAAATTTTTCAACGGCTTCGATTGCCTTTCCGATAGCTTTTTCTATTTTTGTCCTGTCATACGCAACGACTGCCCCGGAACGTTTTACTACCGATTTTATAAAGCTTTGTGTTTCTTTGTCCTGAGATGTTCCAAGAAAACTTTTCCATTCAGGAAAAACCGACTGATTACTCATTGTTGTCTCCTCCCAACTTTTTAACTTCTTTAATAAATTCATCTAAATTTTCAAAATGTTTGTAGACTGAAGCAAATCTGATATATGCAACTTTGTCTACTGTATTCAATCTTGTCAAAACAAGTTCGCCAAGTTCTGCTGTCGTAATTTCTCTTGAAATCCGTCCCTGCATGAATGCCTGGTCTTCTATTTCGCTTACGATGATTTCAATCATTGAAGTTGCAACAGGGCGTTTTTCAAGTGCGCGCTGGATTCCTTTTTCAAGTTTTTCCCTGTCAAAAGGTTCCCTTCTGCCGTCACGCTTTACGACCATAAACGGCTTTTCTTCTATTTTTTCGTGACTTGTAAAACGGTATCCGCACTGGAGGCATTCCCTCCTGCGCCGTATTATTTCGCCTTCGCCGAGAGAACGTGATTCAATTACTTTGTCGTCATTATTACCGCAATTTGGACAGCGCATTTATGTTATTACCTTTGTTTGTATATAGTGTTAAAAATGAATTAGCCTAATTATACACCACTATATATATTAAGACAATAGAATTCTAAGAGTATGTGAAAATTCTTTTTTTTTATTGAAAATTCATCTATTCAAAAAAAGCGTAATTTTTATGAGAACGTACAGAATATACGCTACAAATAGAAGCGAAAGCCATTCTCCGAAAAGCATGTAAGAAGTCGAAATGTTTTCATATACAGGAACGCTTTGTGAAAGATATGTCTTTTCAAACAAAGGTAAGTCTGCAACGATTTTTCCTTTTGGGTCTACGATTACAGTATATCCTGAATTTGTAGAACGCACTAGTGTCGTCCTGAACTCGATTGCGCGGAAATATGCCGTAACAAAGTGCTGGTATTCGGCAGATTTTGTAAGTGACCATGAATCGTCAGTAATGTTTACGAAGACTTCAGTTCCGTTTTTTTTGAGTTTTGCACAGACATCGCCGAATGCATCTTCAAAACAAATCGGGATGCTTATGAATGCGCTTTCGTCTTCATGTGGTTTTTCTGAGTTTACAGAAGAATGAAGCGGGACAGGAAAGACTTTATATTCAGTTCCCTGTGTCCAGCCGTTTGAAAAACCAATAAGTTTTTTAAGCAGTTTTCTGACTGGTGCGTATTCTGTAAACGGAATGAGCTCTGCAAACGGTACGAGATGTGTTTTTGCATGAAATCCCTGTAATTTTCCGTCTTTGTCAAGCAAAACAGCTGCGTTGTAGAATTTATATTCTCCTGCATTTACAGTATATGGCGCACCGATTATTACCGGAACATTGTTTTTGTTAATGAACGGAATCAACGGATTTTTTTCTGGATAAAATTTATAGTGAATCATTCCTTCAGGAAAAGGATAGTTAAGTATGCCTTCGCTCCAGACGACTAAATCGGGGCGCTTTTTCTGATTTTTAAAGTCCTCGATTCCTTTTAGTGTCAGTTCCTGCGATTCTATTATAGCAATTTCATCTGAACGTATCTGCCATGGGTCATAGTTTTGCTGGACAAAGACAGTGTTCATTATTTTGACAGGGGATGTCTGTTTTGCATACTGGAAAGTGCCATAAACTCCTGCAAGAAAAAAAATGCAGGCTGCGGCAAAAATTGTATTTTTGTTGAGTAAGAGCGATTTTTTTAGTGAAAATTTTACGCAGTCAGAAATAATTACTGCCGTCAGTGCAGAAACAAAGCTGAATAAAAAGGTGAGTCCTCTGACACCTGTGATGTCCGTAATCTGTGTAATGATTTTGAGGCTGTATGCGCTCATTGGAAGCGTTCCCCATGGATATGCAAGAAAGCCTGTCGATTTTATGTATTCATAGACAGTATAGACTGCAGCAAACCAGAAGATTTTAAAACTTCGTGAGTCAAGAATTTTTGCCTGTTCAGGTTTTATAAGTGAATTTGAAATTCTGAATTTCGGCAGGAAGAAAAAAAGGCCTGAAAAAGCATGGATTGCACCTGTTCCGACAGCAGACGCGCCCAGAGTAAAGACTGCAAAATCCTTAAAAAAAGCAAGCCAGAAGCTTGAAAGTATGTGCGTAAGGCAACTTTGAAAAAAGCACAGAAAACATGCTCTTTTTAGTGAAGTGCAGCTTTCAAGTGCCGTAAAATGCGGAACAAGGGAAGTAAATCCTAAAAGCGCAGAACCGAATTTTAAAAATTCATTCGGAATTGCAAGTGCGAGCATGATGGAAGACGAAATTTCTAATAAAATCTGTACATAAAGCTTCATTAAAAAAAGTATAAATCATTGGCATTAAATTTTCAATTCAATTTGATTTTATAAAAAAATTGGTTTATAATGGCAGAATGTAACTTATTAATGCTTCTTTGTTTTTCAAAGCAGTAAAAATATAAAAAAGTAAAAGTGGAGTGTGGGAGTAATGAAAGAGATTTATGCAATTCATAAGGAAATATACGGAGATTTGCCGAAGCTGGTAATAGAAACGCCCGGTAGGTTTCATCTTTTAGGAGAACATTCTTGGTTTTGTAAAGACAAAACTCTTTCTATGGCTGTAAACCTTTCTGTTTATATTGCAGTTTCTCCGAGGGAAGATGCAGCGGCTCATTTCTATTTTCATCAGCTTGGAGAATCCAAAAAAACTAATCTGTCGAATTTAAAAGTAAAAAAAGAAGACAGATGGGCAAACAATATAAAGGCTATGATATACGGCTTTACGTCAGGTGGTTTTGACGTAAAGGGATTCAACCTGACAGTCTATACAGATATACTTCCGTCTGCCGGTTTTGGAATAACTACTGCAATAAAAGCAGGTTCTGCTTATGCAATCCGCCAGATGCAGAAAATTCCGTGTTCTGACGACCAGCTTTTGCAGGTAATTGAACGTGGAAACAAGCTTTTCCTTCATACAGGAAATTATATTGCAGACAATTTTGCAGCGCTTTATTCAAAACCTGGAAACCTTATTTTGACTGACCATGCAACAGGAAAATATGATTACATTCCGTTTGATTTTAAAGACAAGAAAATCTTTCTGACAGATGCAAAAGTTCCGCGTATTTCAATATGGGACGAAGATTCTGTCCGTGCTCCGGAAAACGTACTTCTTTTAGGCGATTTGCGTGACAGGAAGAACAATGTATATGGAGGCTGGATATACGAGCAGAGTGCAACAGAAATAAACGAAACTCTTTCTGTAATCCCGGAAGACATCAAGAAAAAACTTCTATATATTATAAAGGAACATCAGTTTGTACTTGATGCCAGAGATGCTGTTTTAAGCGGCAACTTCGGTAAATTTGCATACTGCATAAATCAGAGCCACGAATTGCTTGGAGATTTGTATAATCTTTCATGTCCTGAAATTGACTGGATTTTAAAGCGCGTAACTGAACTTGAACCAAAGCTTGAGTTTATCAGGGAACCTGTTACGTGTGGGCGCATTACGGGCAAGGGCTTTGGAAGATGCCTTTATGCGATTATAAGAAAAGAAGATGTTGAACCTTATATGAAAAAACTCTCGGAATATGAGCGCATTTTCGGCTTTACGCCTTCGACTTATGAAGTAAAGCCTGCGCGTGGTGTTCATGCAGTAAGGAATTGATTTTAATGAATGTTCTTGTTACGAATGATGACGGATTTTGCGCCTGGGGAATAGAAACGCTTGTAAAATGTCTTTCAGAAAAGCACAATGTTTTTGTTCTAGCTCCTTGTTCCAACCGTTCTGGAAATTCTGTGCACATCAATCTTTTTACTCCTCTTGAAATGAAAAAAATCAATGATGCTGCATGGACTTGCGAAGGAACTCCTGCTGACTGCGTAAACATCGGTTTAAAAGGAGATTTGTTCAATGTAAAGATAGATGCCGTTGTTTCTGGAATAAATAAAGGCGAAAACCTCGGAACTGACATCGTTTACAGCGGAACGTGCGGGGCTGCAAAACAGGCTGTGCTTTGCGGAGTGCCGGGAATTGCCGTTAGCATGCAGCTGCTTGATGCTAGCAAAGACTGGGACAATAAAGATGCATGGCATTTTGACAGCCTTGGAAAATTCGTATCTGATAATCTTGAAAAACTGTGTTCACTTTGCGACGTTTCTGACAAAGGATTTATGGCAGAAAAAAAATGCGTTTTTGTAAATGTCAATGCTTATTCATTTTTAAAATTTAAAGGCGTAAAATTTACGGAACTTTGTTTTAAAGAATATGTAAATGACAGTGTAGAATTTAATAATTCCGGCGGCAAGATTAACGTAAATTTTTTAGGCGGACCGTCTTTATTTAAAAGCCGGAGTTACAGCGATATGGAAGCCTGCCGTGAAGGCTATATTTCTATTTCGAGGGTTTTTGCAGAACCATGCTGTCCGCCGATGAGCAATAACCTTGATAGTATTCAGTTTTCGTTATAGAATAAAAGCGGGTGGAATATATGGCAAATAATGTTTTGCAGGAAGGAATAAACCTTTACAATCAGAAAAAATATACGGAATCCCTTGCTTTTTTTTTAGGACTGCCGGAAGATTCTTCTATTGACAATATCGAACTTGCGTATTTTATCGGTCTTTGTTATGCAAAAATGGAACGGTATGATGATGCACTTTTATATCTTGAGCAGGTCGTAACTTCTGGTACTGACATTAACAGGACTTTGCAGTGTCGTTTTTTGCTTGCCGTAATTTATGCACTTTCTGGTAGAAAACGGCTTGCAGATTTTGAACTGAACAAGCTTCTTGAAACAGGCTATAAAACTGCAAGTGTTTATGCTGCCATTGCGTACGTAAGCTGGGAACAGCAGGATACGGAAAAATGCCTTGAATATTACAGAAAATCGCTTGCCGCAGATTCAGAAAATGCAACAGCACTTAACGGTCTTGGATATGTTCTTGCAACACAGAATAAAGATTTGTCACAGGCTCTTGGCTTGTGCAAAAAAGCAGTTGACTATAATCCTGAGTCCGGGGCTTGCCTTGATTCACTCGGCTGGGTTTACTATAAACTCGGACTTTACAAAGAGGCACGTAAATATTTAAAAAAGGCCGAAAAAAAACTGCCTGATAATTCAGAAATAATAGAGCATTTAAAACTCTTGGATGAGGCTGAGCATATACGATGAAGTTTTATAAAAATATTTTTTTACTGTCTTTTTGTCTTATTGTTTTTTCCGGCATGAACAATGCTTTTTCTGCAGATTTGTTTGAAGATTCAAATAATGAGTCTTCTTATAAGCGTTATGCGGAGGCTGGTTTTGCAGAAGAAGAATTCAGGCGCGGAGTTCAGTCTTATTACAGGGGAATGTTTAATGATGCCATAATGCAGTTTGAAAAAGCGCTTTCTTATCTTCCTGAAGAAAATTTGATTATTGACTGGCTTGGAAAATCGTATTACAGGGCAGGAATGGAAGGGGCTGCAATACGTCAATGGCAGTTTGCAAAGGATGCCGGTTACGGCGGTCTTGTGCTTGACAACAGGCTTGAAATCGTACGCGAGCGTCGTGTTACTGACATCAAGCCTTCGTATGAAGAACGTTATACGGAAACAGGTAGCTTTTCGGGGATTTCAAGTGAAAATAAATATTTGTTTACTCAGCCGATTTCTGTACTTCCTAATTCTGACGGAACATTATGGGTTCTGGCTTACGGTTCAAACGAACTTCTGCTTTTTGACGTAAACGGAATGATAATACGGCGTATTACTGGTTCTGTTACAGGTTTTGACAGGCCTGTAGATATTATAAGGCTGCATGATGGAAACCTTCTTGTTACGGAAAGTGCAGGGAACAGGCTTTCTGTTTTGTCACCTGACGGTTTATTTAAAAAATACATCGGTAAAACTGGACGTGGAATAGGCGAAGTTGTAGGTCCCCAGTATGTATGTCAGGACGACAACGGAAATATTTATGTTTCTGATTTTGGTAATGCGCGCATTGCTGTTTTTGATAAAGACGGAAACGGACTTTTTAATTTTGGAACAAAAAGCGAATATTTTGAAGGTTTAAAAGCACCTACAGGAATTGCAATTTGTGATGACAGCGTTTTTGTCTGTGACAGTGTTACAGGCGGAATTTATGAATTTGACTTGAGCGGAAATTTTAAAGACATTCTTGTAGAAGAAAAGACATTTGATTTTCCTGAAAGCATGAAATACTCAGACGGTTATCTGATTGTTTCTGACAGAAAGCATGTCAGCACTGTAGAAACAGGAAGCGGAATTGTTTTTGAAAACGCATATCTTGGTAATGCCCCGTCAAGAATTACATGCGCAGTTCCAGATAAAAACGGAAATATAGTCGTAAGCGATTTTTTAACGAATGAAGTCTATATAATGGCAAAAATGTCTGAACTTCTCGGCGGACTTTTTGTTCAGATTGAACGCGTAAATGCCGTTAATTTTCCAAATGTTACTGTTGATGTAAGGATTCAGAACAGAAGCAGACAGGATATTGTCGGGTTAAAAAGCGAAAACTTTTATCTGACGGAAAACAGGCAGCCGTGTGCAAACGTACGTTTTGAAGGCGGTGCATCAGAAGATAAACAGCAGGATTTAGTCATCTTGATTGATCGTTCGCTTTATATGGCAGACTACAGCGAATCACTTGATTTTGCAGTAAGGGAAATTGCTAAAAATATGGTCGGAGTCGGAGACATTACTGTTATAAGTTCTTCAAAAATTCCTGCTGTCGAATATAAAGGAAGCCCGGACGGTCTTTTAAAATTTTCTTCAAAAGCATTAAAGTCAAGATTGTCAAAAAACTATTCTTTTGATTTGTCAATGAGGCTTGCTGTAAATGAACTTATAAATGCAAAAGCAAAACGCGGAATAATTTACATAACGCAGGGACGCCTTGACGATTCTTCTTTTGAACAGTATGGAATTTCTGATTTGACGTCTTACATGAACAATAACGGAATAAGTTTTTCTGTGGTTCAGCTTACGCAAAATACAGTTGTTGAAGAAGAACTTGATTACATCGTAAAAAAAGCAAACGGAAAATTCTATTACGTTTACAGGCAGCAAGGTCTTTCAAATGTAGTTACTGATATGCTTGAAATTCCGAACGGACTTTATTCTTTGTCATATACGTCTTCGCTGCCGACAGATTTGGGCAGGGCATACCTTCCTGTCGAAATTGAAACTTACGTTTTAAACAGAAGCGGAAGGGATGAAACAGGGTATTTTTCACCGTTGAAATAAAACGTAAAAAATCAAGATTAACTTTAGAACTGGAGTTTTCCTCCAAGTCCAAGAGTACAGGAAATTGAACAGACTTCATCTTTTGTGTGCGTAAAGATTCCTGAAATGCTTGCATTAATTGAAAACTGTTTTAAAATCTGGAACTCGATTAAATGTGAAAGTTCAATAGACTGATACTCTTTTCGTTTTGAATTTGTAGAACTTGCCTGAGAAGAAGAAATGCAGAAGTTTAAGGAATTTGTTCTTGAAATGTTTACATTTGAATAATCAAAATTTCTGTTGAAAAGTTTTACGATTTCCAAAACCGGCGTAAAGTGCGTCTGCCTTTTGTAAAGCAGCGTTGCTTTTCCGTTCCAGTTTGCAGTGTCCTGAAACGAAAACTGCAGTGCAGAACGCAAGACGTCTTCCTGCGTTCTGTAGAAATTTGCCTGCAGATATGCCGAATACAGTTGCTTTATGTTTTCCGGGTCGTTGCGCGGAATTTTTAGCGTTGACTGAAAACTGAAGTTGTATTCATCTGATGAACACCATTTTAAAACAGGAAAGCTTCCGTTTGCAGAAAAAATATTAATTGAAGTGTAGCCTACAGTTCCTTTTAACTGATAAGTGTCTGCGATGTTTTCGGCAGTCGAAATATCGCGTGCAAAAGAGAGCGTTGCGATTGCCGGTACAAACAAATCGTATTTAGAAGCAAAAAGCGGCCGTTTCCATGAAAAATTATATGAGCCGTTGTAGTTTGCGCTTTGGGCGATTGTTCCGTCTGTAAGTTCGTTCTGCTTTTCTTGAGTGGGCAATGTTTTTAAAACTTTTTCAGCAAGTCCTGCATTGATTAAATCGTAAACAGGGAAAGCAAGAAAATACCAGTCACGTTTTGACATAGAAGCGCACATTGTTTTTGTATCAGTGAAGTACGAACCTCCTTTTTTAACGTTTTGTATTAATGAACTTGACTTGGAATATGAAAAAGAAAAAGTCTGGTTTTTGATTTTAAAAGGAATTGTTGTTGTAAAATTTGTCGTGTCTGAATATGAAGTTTGTGAGCTTGAAGTATAAGTTCCGTTTTCGCCGAAAGTTATTTGCGGTGCGAACGATGCAAACGGAAAAGAAAAAGTGTTGCTGATATTTCCGTTTAGGATTCTTTTTGATGCAAGACTGTCGCCTGTCGAAAACTGGAATTTTGAAGATTCAAGCCAGGTATCAAAATAATTTGAAGTTGAAATTTTTTCGATGCCCTGATTGCCCGGCAGCTTTTTCTGATTTGCTTTTACAGATGCAAGAAAAGTATATTTAAATCTGTTCCCTGCAGAAAATTGAAGTGAATTGTTTATGTCCTGCGTTACAGCCCAGGAATCAGAAGAAACTTTTGCAGTTCCTTTTAAAATCAGCGGAAGATGTAAATTATTGAAATTTAATGTCAGAGAATTTTCTTTTGCTGCAGATTTTTCATCTTTGTTTGTTAAAAATGATTCTTCAAGCGAAGCAAATTTTAAAACAGGCTGTGTCGTTTTTATTGTGTGTCCTGCTGACGTGATGTTGTTTTTTGAATCAGAACTTTTACCGATTTCATTTGTAATTTTTATTGTCGCAATCGTAATGCCTGCGTTTGCATTTCCTGAAAGCGTGAATTTGTCTGTAAAGGAATTGTCTGTATGAAGCGTCCCTGTAAAATTTCCTGCAGCACTAAAACTTGCATCTTTGAGAAGTGGAAAATTTTTTATCTGAATGATGTCTCCGTTATGCTTGAAATTTGCTTTGAGCTGATCCTGAAGAATGACTTTTGGAGAATTGTCTGACAGATAAAGTTCGTCAATCGAAAAACGGCCTTTCTGGTAAATGCGTGGACTGTCACCGTAATTGCTGGAATCGTTATGTTTTGTAATTGAATCAACTTTTATTTTTACTCTTGTCGGAATTACGTTTGGATTTACATAAAGTGAAACACCATCAATTTTTTTTCCGTCAATAAAAACTTCTTTTGAAATCTGATTGATTTCAAGTTTATGCATCTTTGAACATGCACCTAAAATATTTTCTTCATAATCAATAAACTCTTTTAAACTTGACGAGTGGATTTTTAATTCAACTGCTTTTGATCCGTCTTCTTCTGCACTCGGAGCATCTCTGTCAAAAATCACAGTCAGCGGAAAATCATCTTCTCTAAGTGCTGACGGGTCAAGCGATTCTCCTGATACGGAATATGAAAAATATAGATTAACATTTTTATAAGATGAAAAATCAACTTCGTCAAAATATTTGTAAACAGTAATTTTTGAATCGCTTATTACATTCGGAAGTTCTGCGGCAGAAAAAGAATCTATTGTCCAGTTTACGTTTTGAGTATAATTTGAATCTTTATTGAATTTTGTAACAGCTGGATTTGTCTGTTTTATCTGCTCTGTTGAAACTGAAAAACCTTTGTCAGAAGCAGTGTATATTCCCTGTGTGACGACTTCATACGGTCCTATAAAAACAGTGCCGGAATACAGGTTGCTGTTTTCAGGCTTTTTTGAAGTCGTGATGATTATGCGCGCATTGTAATTTTCAGAAAAAAAAGCGCGGTCGATGTCTGTTACAATAACAGAAACTGTCTGCCATTTATCTTTTGATAAGCTGACAGGACTTTCAACATCGAAGCAGACTGCAGAAGAGTTTGAATCAAAAATTTTCCATGTCGGAATATTGCCTTTGTTTTCAACTGTAAAATCTTCTTCTGATGAAACTCCGAGCTGCAGATAAATTTTTGTGCTTGTGTCAGCTAAAACTGCCAGCTGATAGAATTCTTCCGAGAGCTTAACTGCAATAGAAAATTTTGAAGCGTTTGATAAAACTCCTTTTGCAGAATTTAATGAAACTGTATTTGATGCCCAGAGAACTTCTTCTGGTTCAAGAGTGTCTTTCGCATTTACAAAATTATAACTTACAGGAATTTTGTATCCTGAAATTTCTGAATCTAAAGACCCCTGCTGTTTTTCAACGGAACAGTTATTTGCACTTGTAAGTTCTGCTTTATCAGATGTGTTTTCGTTTTGCCGCAAATTGATGAACGGAGTAAAATTTGAAGGCAGGTTTTTTGCGGCACTTTGAGTAAGATATGCAGTCGACGGTTTTGCACTGTCAAGGCTTGAGATTTTATAGTTTCCTGTTATGTTGTCAATCTGGAGCGTTGCGCCGATTGTATTTGAAAGCGAAAGTTTCTCTTCCTGCCAGTTTATTTTAGAAGAAATTGTCGTGTACGCATTTGCAGGGCGGTTGTATTCAGCATACTGCAGGTCAGGGCTTAACGACCATCTTGTTGCAGCTGCAATATCGCCTGAAAGATTTTCAAGAAAATTATATTTAAATCCTATTGCGCCTGATAACATTCCTGATTTTGAGTCAGATGATTCTTCGCACCAAGTAATATAAATTTTGTCTGAATCAGAAATACCTGACAGCAGGGTAACTTCTCCTGTCTGTGGATTATATTTTGCAGAACTGTCGAGAATTCCGTTTTTATAAACGTAAACAGTTCCTGCGACGGCTTTTGTTCCGATGTCAAGGCGTGATGACTGCGTAAAAGATTTGAGCATGATACATTCATCGTTTGCAGAGTCAAAACCAAGATAAGTTCCAGGACTTACGTCTGCGAACGGAAAATTTATTTCAGGCGATGAGTATGTAATTTTTTTTCCTGAAATGCCTGTAGACGAAAGCGTATAGTCCTTATTATAGACATCAACGTAAATTCTTTTTGTATAAAAAAAATCAGACTTCATCGTATCGATTGTATCGGCAATTACTGCAGAATAAGTCTTGCTCTGCGTTTCTGTGGAAGCTGATGCAACCTGTACGTCCTGAATCTGAGTTGTTCCGCCGTCATATCTGAAAGCTGCCGCAAAAGGAGAAAACCCAGATGAGTTTTGGAGTAAAAGCATTTGCTTTGAATTGAGTAATACAAAAAAACCGTCAGTCTCTTCTCCAGTTTTGTCAGGTACGCTTAACCCTCCTTTTTTTGCGCCGTAAGAATAAGAAGAAATATTTGGGATTTTGAATTTTGATTTTAAACTGCTGCCAAAAAAATTCTGTATTTCGCCAAGATAACCTGAGCCAGCAGAAGATGCAGTTCCGAAGTTTCCTAAATCAGACGAAAGTATTTCCTTTGCTGCAGAATCAAATTCAAGTAAAATGCAGGGAAGGACACCGTTTGTTTTTCCTGCGGTGGCATCTTTTGACAGTATGAGCTGATTTCGGGAAGGCAGAATTAAAAAATCATTTGATGAAATTTTTTTATATTTTCTTCCTGCTTCATCAGTAAACGTTCCTTGCGAAGATTCTACGTAAACCGAAATTATGTGCTTTACGTTTTCAGAATTAGGCAGAACATATATTGAACCTGTCAAAAAATTTTCTTTTGGAATTTTAACATTGCTGACAGTGTTCTTTCCATAATATGTTTTATCAAAAGTCGAAAGCATGTCATAGCGGAACACCGTGTCAACATTCCATTTTTTGTCAGAAAAATTTGCACTTATTCCCGGCGCCTGATTGTCACCTCCGCCGATTGAACGCGAAATGTCTGACAGAGAATAAGTGTCAGGAAAAACTATGTTTCTGTTTGAAAGCTTTACATCTTTTACGATGCCGTCGCCGTAATAACCGAGCGCAATCGTGTTTTTGTTGAATTTGTCTGCAAATGCGCCCTGTATATACCAGTGATTGTTCAGTAAAAACCAAAGCGACAAATCAACATTCTGTTCAAAAACAGGAAGCGAAAATGAAGTTGAAAAATCCTTTCCGTAACCGAATGTCGCAGTCGTTGTTTGAAAAAGTTTTAGATTCCAGAAACCGTCTGCAATAAACTCTATATTAAAATCGTCGTTTCCGTAATTAAAAAGCGAAGTTCCGTTTTGCATTGTTTTTGGTTCAATCAAAGAATCGTTGTTAATTGTTCCTGCGTTCTCTGCCGTTACAGAAGTCTGCTCCGGGCGTACTGAGTTTTCTGTTAGTGACTGCGCTTCTGTTGTTTTTAAATTGCAGAATAAAAGTAAAAGTGAAGCAAAAATCATTCTTGTTTTATGCAGAAGCCGCGCTTTGTGAATTTTTACGTCAGGGTGTTTTGATTCTATATCTAAAATTGTTTTTTCGATTATCTGCTTTTTTTTGTTCCCGTCTTCAAATAATTCAGGCTGAACAATTTGCGAAGAACTTACCGCATTTTGAACTCCGACTCCCAAAAGCCGTATTCCCCGTGACGAATCATACTTTTTATCAAATAGGGCGCAGGCTCTTGCAAAAAAATCATCAGTGCATAAAACAGGCGTTTCAAAAGTTGACTGAATGTTTACTGTCGAAAAATCTTCGTAACGAATTTTCAGGTGAACAGTAAAGCTTGTGAGATTGTTTTTTAAAAGCCGTTCCATCACTTCAGAACATAATTCAAGCAGACTCGTTTCGATTGCATTTCGTTCCGTCAAGTCAAATTCAAAAGTCGTTTCTGCACTAAGAGAATGGGATTTAGGTTCTGAACGAAAATTTTCAGGTTCCAGTCCGCGTGAAACATTGTATAAAAATGAAGCCGTTGCTTCACCGAAAATTCCTTTTAAAAAATTCTTTGAATGTGTTTTTATATCACTGACATTTTTAAAACCTGAAGAGTTTAACCTTGCAAGAGTTTTTTCTCCAACTCCCCAGATTTTTTTTAACGGAAGATTCTGCATAAAGTTCTCTTCTTCTCCAGGGAGAATTTGAAAAAGACCGTCAGGCTTTTTTATGTCTGAACAGATTTTTGCAAGGTAGGCATTAGTTGCAATTCCTATTGAAATCGTAAGTCCGATTTTTTCTTTTACTGTTTCCTTGATTTTTTTTGCCGCTTCTATTGGTTCACCAAAAAGGCGGGAAGTTCCTGTCATGTCAAGACATGCTTCGTCAATTGAAAGCTGCAATATGTCAGGCGAAAAATCTTTTAAAACTGTCATTACTTTTTCTGAATATTCAAAGTAAAGCTTCATGTTCGGTTCGATAAAAATTCCCTGAGGACAAAGTTCAAAAGCTTTGATTGCAGGCATTGCAGAATGAACTCCGAATTTTCTTGCTTCGTAAGATGCAGTTGAAACTACGTTGCGTCTTTGATGAGGATTGCCGGAAATTATTACAGGTTTATTTCTGTATTCCGGGTGAACGAGTTGTTCGACAGAAGCGTAAAAGGCATCTAAATCAACATGAAAAAAACACTTTGTAAAATTTTCCTGCATCTTATATTTTTCCTGCTGGTTTAGTGATATTTATTGAAAGCGAAACTTTTTCTTTTATAAAAGTTTTATGTCTTGATTTTGAAGCATTTTCGTTTTGGTCTATGTTTTCTTCAGGATAGTCTTTTTCGTCGTAGTAGGCAAAAATATCTACCGTACTTAAAACTGAATTGTCAGGCGTATACGAAATTTCAAATTTTTCAGGCGGATAGTCTGGAAGGTCAAACTGAACCTGATTTGATTTTTCTGTTTGCGAATAAGTATAAGCCGTATAAAAAACAGGATTGTCTGTCTGCCCTGTAACAAAAACTTCAATGCGCAGCGGTTTTTTTTCTGCATTGATAAAGATTTTACGTATAGTTCCGCCGTAATAATTTGAATCAGTATAAGAAGCTTTTAAAAGATTTGCTTCTGGTGATTCTTCGATAATTCCGTTTTGTCTGCGTAATTCAATGTTCCTTGAAAACTGTATGCGCAGTTCTCTGCTTGCAAGGATTATAATCAGGGCAAAAAATAAAATTGTCAGGATTTGAATGAATGCATAAGTTTTTTGAAAACGTTTTTTTAGTTTTCGGTTGATTTTGTCTAATTCTGAAATTGCTTTATTTTGTGTATTTTTCATTCCCTTTGCAGAATTTTTTGCAATCAGAATGTAAATCCTTAAAAGCATAAGGCAAAACGGCGTAATTGCACAGCTTAAAATAAGATTTGAAACAACATTTCCGAAAAGCAGCGGATAAATCTGCTGAGGAGTAGAATACACGATAACTTGTGTAATCAGCAGAACATAAGGAATAAAACTTAAAATCAGGAAAAAATAAATTGCTGCAGTATTCTTGAAAAAACGCGAAATAAAAATGATGAGGTAAATCAGCGTAAACAGATAGAACAGCGAAATGTCAATGGCAGAAAAAATAAAGATGTTCAGCAGGCTTGAAATCATAAGCATATATTCATATACAAATGCAAATTTTCTTTTGTGAAGTTTAAGTTCAAACAGATATGCAAACGAAATCAAAATTAATGAAATGATGAATTTTATGCCGAGAATAATCAGCGGATTTCTGAAAACTGTCCTGTAAAAAAGCGATGCAACAAATTGTCCGAACAGGAGGCACAGCGTAAGGATAATAATCGTCACCGGAATAATGTAAAAGGAGCGGACAGTTCGTTTTGTATTAAGCGTTTTAAAACTGTGCTTTTTTCTGAATATAAAGCCGAGATCGCAGAAAATTGCTAGACTGACTGTCGTTAAAATCAAAAGAAAAACAATTGTAATGTGTTCGCCAATCCAGTAATAAGAATCTGAAATTTTTACAGGAATGTAATGTACATCACTTTGAAATTTTGAAAGACTTGCTAACTGTTCAAGAAAAGTTTTAAAAAGAGAATTAAGCTCATAATCAGAAAGTCTGCTTCCTGTGAGATTCAATTCTGCAGCCGGAATGTTCCTGCTTAAATAAGAAGAAAGCCTCTTGCTTGACTGGAAAATCCCTAAAGAATAAAGCGACAAAAAACTGCTGCCCTTTATGTTTACAGGAATTTCATTCTGTTTAAAACATCTAGTGGCTGTCTTTACAAGCCATAACGGGCAGACTTTTTTTGCAGAACCGCTTGTAATTGAATTTGCTTTTTCTGAATCAAGGTTAATGCATAATGCACAAAGTCCTTCTGTTCCTTCGATTAATTTGCAGTAGGCATTTGAACCTGTCATCGATTCGTTGCCTGAAAGTTCCTGTTTATCGCATGCTGTAAGCAGAATCTGTACGTTAAAATTAAAATCTGTATTTAAATTGTAGTCGATTAAGTCAGACAGAAAGTCCATCCTTTTAATGATGTCTTCCTGTGTAAAAGCTAGAAGGACTGTATCAAATTCTCTAAAAGCTGAATTTATGTCAGTTTTTGTCTTTTGAATCGTAATTAAAATGTTATATGGAAATTTTTCTTCAGTTGTTCTTGAAAGCTGGATTTTCTGCGCTTTGTATTTTTTTGCAGAAACGGAACTGTAAATTGCATTTGACAGTTCATAGCCTTTTAAGTTTTCTTCTTTAGAAAATGCGGAATTGAGAAAAATAAAAAAGGAGATAAAGAAAATGAAAAATTTTTTAATTTTCATTTATATAGAATAAAATAATTATTGATTCTCATCAAGGCATTAATTTTTTTTGCTGTCATTATGTATATTGCATAAATATTCAAAAATCGGTATGTTTTTGTTTATGGTAGTAATGAAGTTCGGCGGTTCTTCTGTTGCAGATGCAGAAAGAATCCGTCATGTCGCATCAATAATAAAAGCATATAAAGATGAAAAGCCAGTTGTCGTTCTTTCTGCAATGGGTGATACAACTGATCATTTGTTGGAAGCAGCAAATACTGCTGTTGAGGGTAAAGTTGATATTTCAAGAGTCGAAAAACTGCACCGCGAAACTGCTGAAAAACTTGGCATAAAAATTGAGGCAATTGAGAGTCTTCTTAAAGAATTGACTCAGCTTCTGACAGGTCTTTCGATGCTCAAAGAACTTACAAAACGCACAAGAGACTACCTTGTTTCTTTTGGTGAACGTATGTCAGTCAGAATGATGGCTGCCTATCTTGAAAATCAGGGAATTCCTGCAAAATTCTATGATGCATGGGATATCGGTATGACAAGCGATTCAAATTTTATGGCAGCAGAACTGCTTGATGAAGTATGGCAGACAATACCTGAACATTTGAACAGCTATAAAGACGGAAAGACAACAGAAATACCTATCGTAACGGGATTCATCGCAAAAGATAAAAAAGGAAATATAACGACACTCGGACGCGGCGGTTCTGACTTAACTGCTACTATGATTGGTTCTGCAATGAAAGCAAAAGAAATCCAGACATGGAAAGATGTCGATGGAATCCTTACTGCAGACCCTCGTGTCGTAAAAGACGCAAGACCAGTGCCTGAAGTAACTTATGAAGAAGCCGCTGAACTTGCATATTTTGGTGCTCAGGTTCTGCACCCGCGTTCGATGATGCCGTGTTTAAAAAGCGGTGTTCCTGTCCGAGTAAAAAATTCATATAACATCGACAGTCCTGGTTCAATTATCGTAGAAAACCATTCAGGACAAGTGCCTAAAGTAACTGCAATTACATCTGTAAAGAATGTAACTTTGATAGACATAAATTCTACAAGAATGTTAGGAAGCGCAGGTTTTTTAGCTCATGTATTTAACAACTTTTTAAAATGGGGAATCAGCGTTGACGTAATTGCAACGAGCGAAGTTTCTGTTTCGCTTACAGTAAACGGAAAAATTGACCTTACAGGACTTCTTCAGGATCTTGACCATGTTGCAGATGTAGAAATTCAGCGGAACAAATCGATTGTTACCATTATTTGTGATGCGGATCATTCAAGTTCAATTTTAGCAAGTGGCTTCGGTGCTTTGGCAAAAGCAGGAATAAATGTCCAGATGATAAGTCAGGGTGCTTCAAAAGTAAACATAACCGTGATTTGTGATGACGAAGAAACTAATTTGGTTGTAAATACATTGCATTCAGCTTTTTTTGCTTAAGATTTTTTCAGGTGGGGTGAACTTATGAAAATTGCGATTGTCGGTTATGGAAAAATGGGTCACATGATAGAAAATTCTGCAAGGTCTTTTGGTCATGAAATTGCCGTAACTGTTGATGTAATCTCAAAAGATGCCGCTTGCATCGTTCCGCAGGGCGATTATGATGCCGTTGCAAAAGCTGTAAAAGAAAGCGGTGCAGAAGGAATCATTGAGTTTAGCCATCCGTCTTCCGTGATGGGGAACATAACTGCACTTTTGCCGCTTGGAATTCCGCTTGTTGTCGGAACTACAGGCTGGAATGATAAAAAAGAATATGTAAATGAACTTGCACAAAAATGCGGCGGTGTTGTAATGACAAGTGCAAATTTCAGCATCGGTGTAAATATGCTTTATAAAATAATTGAAGAAGCTGCAAAACTTGTAAGTCAGTTTGATGAATATGATGCAAGTATTTTTGAAGCCCATCATAATCAGAAAGCAGACAGTCCGAGTGGTACTGCGCTTGACATTGCAAAACATCTTTTAAAAAATTATCCTAAAAAAGATACGATTGTAACAGAATCTTTCCATGAAAAACCGAAGGCAAACGAGCTTCATGTTGCAAGCATGCGTGTAGGAAGCGTTCCTGGAACTCATACTGTATTTTTTGACAGTAATGCAGATACGATAGAAATTACGCACAGGGCAAGAAGCCGCGAAGGTTTTGCAAACGGTGCAGTTCATGCACTTGAGCGGCTTTATGACGGCATAAAATCCGGAAAGCTTGCAAACGGCAGGTTATATTCAATGGAAGACTTGTTCTAAATTAAAATTCAAGGTAAAGTAAAGTTATGTACGATAATAAAGGTTGTGATTTACTGGATTTTGAAGAATCTGATTTTAATACAGTTATGGCTTCTGACATTTCTTTTTCAGGAAAAATCCGTTTTACAAAGCCACTTATGATAAAGGGGAACATTTCAGGACAGATTAATTCTGAATGTGATCTTGTCATAGCTTCTGATGCCGTTGTAAAGGCTGACATTTATGCAGACAGGATTTTAATACGCGGTTCAGTTGAAGGAAATATTGTAGGAAATTCAATGGTGTTTGTAACATCAAACGGTTCTGTGACAGGTGATATAACTTCAAAGCAAGTTGTACTTGAACCTGGAAGCAGTTTTTCAGGACGATGCACGATGGTAAAGGAAAATGAAGCGTAGTATTATTTTAGTTTTTTTGACATTACTTTGTACAAGTGCTTTTGCACAGAAAGCAAAAGATGCACTGTTGCTTTATTATAACAAAAATTATAAAGAAGCAATTTCTGTATGCGAAGATGAAATTAAAGCTGATCCGAACCGCATTGACTCTTACGTAGTATTGTGCTGGAGTTTAATCGGTAACCGCGAATATGCCCGTGCAGAACAGCGCGCTTATGACGGATTAAAGCTTAGCCGTTATGATATCCGCCTTATCGAAGTTCTCGGTGAAGCAAAATATTATCTTGGAAAAAATGAAGAAGCGCTGAAACAGTTTCAGGAATATATTTCCATTGCCCCTGACAGAACAGGAAGCCGTGTAGGGCTTGCCTATTATTTTATGGGCGAAATTTACATAAGGCAGACAAAATTCCAGCATGCAGATATTGCCCTGTCAGCCGCAATAAGAAAAGACCCTTTGTCTGATGCCTGGTGGACGCGCCTTGGCTATGCACGCGAAATGGCAGGAAATTACGCCGAAAGTCTTGCTGCTTACGAAGAGGCATTAAAACTTAATCCATCTAAAACTGACGCTTCCCGTGGAAAAGAACGTGTTGCCGAATACATCAGATAAAGCACTTAAAAATCCAAAAAAAACTGTTCATATAGAAACGTTAGGTTGTCGGCTGAATCAGATTGAAAGTGAATCAGCTGCAAGTTTTTTTTACAATAATGGTTTTTCTGTCGTAATGAAATCTATTACGGCTCGTGACAGGGAAAATCCCGATGTAGTTCTTGCAATCGTAAATACGTGTACTGTCACTGCAAAAGCCGAGCAGAAAGCACGCAGGATTATGCGGCTGCTTTTAAAAAAATTTCCGCATGCAGTTTTAATAGCAACAGGCTGTTATGCACAGGTTAACAGGCTTGAAATTTCAAAAATAAGCAGCCGGATTGTAGTACTGCCCGGTCGATTGAAAAGCCGCCTTTCTGAAGTTCCTGAAAAAATAAATTTAATTTTAAAAGAAAACAAAAATAATCCTGATTCTGTTCCGCATAAAATCATTGAATATCTTAATAAAGAAATCTGTTCAGGTCTTGTTCCTGATGTAAGTGAAAATCCTTTTAAATTGTCGACAGATACGTTTCTTGCACATTCGCGTTCTTCGATAAAAGTTCAGGATGGATGCAACAGCAGGTGTACTTACTGCGAAATCTGCATTGCCCGCGGAAAGTCTGTTTCGCTTGATGTTCAGGAAGTTCTTGAGCGTGTTGAAAAAATCAGGCAGACAGGACAGAAAGAAGTCGTTATAACTACAGTAAATGCTTCTCAATATTGCGGAAAATATAAGGCCGGCAATATTGACACCAATGCTGATTTTACAGGGCTTCTTGAGATTCTCTTGAAGCAGACGCAGGGGATTTCTTTTAGGATTTCAAGTTTATATCCTCAGATTGTTGACGAGCGCTTTTGCAGGATAATTCAGGATGAACGTATAAGACCTCATTTTCATCTTTCTGTCCAGAGCGGAAGCGATGACATTCTTTTAAAAATGGCGCGCCCTTACAAAGCGCAGGTTGTTTTAGATGCATGCAGAAGATTGAAACTTGCAAAAAAAAATCCGTTTCTTGCGTGTGACATAATAGCGGGCTTTCCTTCAGAAACAGATGAAGATTTTGAAAAAACTGTGTCGCTTTTAAAGGAATGTGGATTTGCATGGATTCACGCTTTTCCGTTTAGCCCGCGTCCTAATACGCCTGCTTTTTTGATGAAGCCTAAAGTGCCAGAGTTTGTTACGGACAGACGCATTGCAACTCTTCTTGATTTTGCATTTAATCAGAAAATAAAATATATAAATTCATTTTGCAATACGGAGTGTAAGGCGATTGTAGAAACAACCCGCAGCCGCAGTTTTGAAAAAATTCTTGAAACAGAAAAATATGTAAATGCCGTAACTGAAAATTTTTTGCATTGTGTTGTAAAAATTGCTGAAAACCAGAAAGTTCCGCAGGCATCTTCTGAAATTACTGTAAGGATTTTATCTGCTCTTCCTGAAAGCATCAAAAATAATGCAGAAATTGAAGCTATTGCAGAACTTGTGAGTCAGTAAAATTAACATAAAAAAAATAAAAAAAAGTTAAAATTTTATGAATTTGATATTGACACTTTTTTGTGAAAAGTATATATTAACCATACATTCACGAAATGAGTGGATGGGCTATTAGCTCAGTAGGTAGAGCAACGCCCTTTTAAGGCGTGGGTCGATGGTTCGAATCCATCATAGCTCAGTAGAAAAAGAAGTTTCTAAAAGAAGCTTCTTTTTTTTTGTCTAAGATATTTTCCACTTATTATGTGCAGAATATTTTGCATTTGGAGATTATAATGTCCTCGCTTGTGAATGAAATTATTCAGGGTCGGAAAACTTTTTTTATTGCACCTGATAAATCATTGTTCCCTGAAAGCTATCTGGAAGATTATCTTGCATTAGGATATGAATGTTATTTTGTTGATACTGATATATTTCTTTCGATTTCTGCAAAAGTAGAAATCATACTTTCTGTTTTTCAGGATGCGCTGATTTTTTTTAGCATTGACTCGCCTCTGCAGAATGACAGTTGGCCCAATTTTATTTCCCGCCTTCAAAAAAAATATCCTCGTGCTTTGTTTGGCGTTTTGTATGCAAAAAAACAATCTAATTATGAAAAAGAAGAACTTGAACGGCTTTATCTTATGGATATCGGAATCCAGTGCGGCTGCATTCAGCTTGAATATCAGAAAAAAAACAATTTCAGTGTTCTTGAGCGGGTGCTGTTTGCAAATCAGGCAATGGGCAGACGAAAAAGCGTAAGGGCTTGCTGTAATGGATTCTGTTCAATAAAATTCAGCGATAAAAACAACCAGCTTGTAAATACTATGCTCAATGATATAAGCCTTTCTCATTTTACGATTCAAGTTAATAAAGACACTCCTACCGAAATTAAAGATTATGAAAAAATCTATAACATTCAGTTTTTTATAAAAGGGCTTCATTTTGTATCTGATGCTGTTCTGTTCAGTTCTCGCCAGATAGAAGAGGGAACGATTTATGTTTTTGCGTTCAGCAAGACAAACGGACAGCTTGGTCTTGATACGTTAAACAGGCAGCTTTTGATTCCAAAACTGTATTCGATTATGGAAAACAACCTTCATTCGCTTCTTTCAAAATTATTCAATACTGCAAGTCAGCGCATGCGAAAAGAAAAATAGTGAACTTAGGAAACTCTGAATAGATTCTACTTGAGGATTTTTCAGTGTTAACCTTGAATGTATTTTATTCTTGACCAAATGCTGTCAGGTAATTACAATTATATTGAGAGTTGTTATTCGACAGAAAATTCTATAATAGAAAGAGGGGATGTGGAACACTCGTATACAATTGTCGTACCGAACACTGATATTCTGAATAAACTGTGCGGTGCCAACGACAGCAATTTACGTCTTATTGAGCAGCGTTTAGGTGTACCTGTGTTTATGCGGGGAAATGAACTTTCTGTTGAACAGGACGATCCGGCAATAAGGCAGCAGTTTAGGTTTATAATTGACAGGATTATTGATGAAATTGAAGAAGGATATGCTGATTCAGAAGATGCAGTTGTTTCTATTTTAAATACAGATTTAAATCCTGATTATATGCCCGAAAGAAAAAATTTTTCGTCCCGGTATCAGCATGCTTCTATGGAAGAAGGTGCTGTCATTGTTCCCGGTGCGCAGAAAAAATTATATCCTAAAACTCAAAATCAGGCAGATTACGTAAAACTTTTAAGAACTCATGATATGGTTTTTTGCACTGGTCCTGCAGGGAGCGGCAAGACGTTTCTTGCAGTTGCAGAGGCGCTGCGTTTAGTTCTCTCAAAAGAAAAAAAAGGAATTGTCCTGACCCGTCCTGTTGTAGAAGCCGGAGAAAGTCTTGGATTTTTGCCGGGAGATATGGAACAGAAAATCGGTCCTTATTTGAGACCGCTTTATGATTCGATGGAGTTTCTTTTATCAAAAGAGACAGTTAAAAAACTTATAGAGAATGATATTATAGAAACGGCTCCTCTTGCATATATGCGCGGAAGGACTATAAACGATTCTGTAATTATTCTTGACGAAGCTCAAAATACAACTTGTGAGCAGATGAAAATGTTTTTGACCCGTATGGGAAATGGCTCAAAGGTATTCATTACCGGCGATGTAACTCAAATTGACTTACCAAAACGATGCAAGTCAGGGCTTGTTCATGCAGTTGAACTTCTTTCTGGTATAAAAGAAATCGGAATGATTCAGATGACAGGCTGTGATGTTGTCAGAAATCCTCTGGTAAAGAAAATTGTAGAGGCGTATGAAAATGCAAAAGACGATTGAAAGCCAGCAAAATATTCAGAACAGTTCTGCTAGAATGGCTGGTTCATGGTTAAAGAAAATAAACGATTCATTAAAAGATGATTATCCTGTTTTAATTCTTTCCGTAATTTCATTTGTAATACTTGGAATTATCTGTTTTTTTGGCGTTACAAAAAACGTAACCGTGGCTGCTTTCTCACTGAATGAATATGAAGTCGGACAGATTGCAGACAGAACAATTATTGCAGATAGAACTTTGACTGCAACACCTGACTATCCGATTGTAGTTCGTGAAGGCGAAAAAATAATAAGGAAAGGTTTTGCCATTACAGAGGAAAATTACAAAAAACTTGAAAAAATGGCAAATACAAAAGAATACATAGATTACAGGGCTTATGCAGATACGCTGCTTTATCTGTTTGTCCTTATGATTTTATGGTCGCTTCTTTTTTCAAAAGTTTTGACAGGGCACAAACTTTCTTTTAAGGAACTTGCCGTTCAGATTGTGTTCTTCATAGCAATTTATTCGTGCGCAATGTTTGCTTCACGCTTTGCGTTTTTTGCAAGGTCATCGTATCATTTGTGCATAGCACTTCCTACTGCGCTTTTTATTTTTTTGATAGCACTTTTATTTGGTGAAAGGTCCTCGATTTTCTTTTCAATAATTGTGGCGCTCGGAGTTTTGAATGCAAGCAATTATGATGTAGTCGTATTTTTGTTTACGTTGGCAACATGTTTTTGTGCTACGCGCATTGTAAGAAAAATAGAAACGAGAATAGACATGGTTTTTGCTTCTGTTTCGATTGCATTGTTCAATATTGTATTCATCTTTCTGCTTAAAGTTCTCTTTAATGATAATTTTGCATACATCGGATACTTGAGTCTTGCTCTTGCTATCAACGGCTTTATATGCGGAATTCTTGCGCTTGGCTTTATTACGCCGCTTGAACAGGTTTTAAATACGGCTTCTGTTTTCAGGCTGATAGATTTGAGTGATTTGAATAATCCTACAATGAGAAAATTTCTTCTCAATGCTTCTGGTACGTATAATCATTCGATGATGGTTGCAACTCTTGCAGAAAATGCATGCAAGGAAATCGGTGCAAATTCTCTTGTTGCACGTGTCGGAGCTTATTATCATGATATCGGCAAAATGGAACAGAGTGAATATTTTGTAGAAAATCAAACCGGTCAGAATAAACACGATGACATTAATCCGTTTCTTTCTGTTTCCGTAATCAGAAGTCATGTAAAGCGCGGAGTTGAAAAAGCCCACCAGCTTCATCTTCCGAAGCAGATTATAGACATCATTGCAGAACATCATGGAAACAGCGTCATATCTTATTTTTACAACGAAGCAAAGCAGCAGAATCCTGATGTACAGGAAGAAGATTTTTCTTACAACGGTACGCCTCCAAGCACAAAAGAAAGTGCTGTCGTAATGCTCGCAGATACTGTTGAGGCTGCATGCCGTACTCTTGAAAAGCCATCTGTTTCCCGGCTTGATAAATTTATTCAGGTTCTTATTGCAGGTAAACTTGAACATCATCAGCTTGACAACTGTAACTTGACTTTTAAAGAACTGACCGCAATTCGCGAAGTCTTTGTCAAAATTCTTGCAGGCTATTATCATTCCCGCATTGAATACCCTGAACAAAAAGACCCTGATAGTGACAAAAAAGAAATTCAAAATGATGAAAAAAAATCTCCTGCAAAAACAAAAACAGTCGTAAAAGAAAAAAAAGCAGCAGATTCACCTGCAAAAATAAAGGCAAAAAAAGAAGAAAAAAATGGCAAATAGAATTTTGATTACATTACAGGAAAATATTGAGTCTCCTTCATGGCTTGACAGGACAGAACCTTTTGTACAGAAAGCAATGCAGAAATTGAATTTTGACTGTGAAGAAGTTTCTGTTTTATTCTGCAACAATGAGTATATCAGGGAACTTAATAAATGTTACAGGCAGATTGACAGTCCTACAGATGTTCTTTCTTTTGAAAATGATTCAGTTTACGATGAAGACGGAACTCAATGGAAGGCTGTAGGTGACATTGCGATAAGTGTTGAAATGATTGCAGAAAATGCATCGTATTTTAAAACTACGGAAAATGCAGAATTAAAGCGGCTTTTAGTTCATGGAATCCTGCATTTAAATGGAATGGATCATGGAGAAGAACATATTGAAAACGGAATTGAACCGGAATGTGAAATGCTTGTTTTGCAGGAAAAAATCCTAAAAGAACTTGAAGACGAAATTATAATTTAATAAATGCGGTAGAGATAAAATGGGACTATTTGATTTTACAAAACCTAAAAATAAAAAAGAAAAAACAGAAGAGAATTTTCAGTCAGATATAAAAACAACTCAGGAAATTTTGAATGAAGAAAAAGCCGATATGATTCACGGTGTTGAGGAATTGTCTAAGACTTCTGTAAAAGAAGTCATGATTCCGCGTATTGATGTTGATTTTATAAACGTTGATACAGGGCTTTCTGAAATCCTTGAAAAAATTTCTGAAAGTGGTCATTCGCGTTTTCCTGTGTACAAAGATTCAATTGACAATGTAATCGGCGTTCTTTACGTAAAAGATTTGATAAAATGTTTTTCAAAAAAACAGACTCCCGAACTTGAAAAAATAATCCGCAAGGCATATTTTGTTCCTGAAACAAAAAGAATTGACAGTCTTTTAAGAGAATTCAAACGGCGGCATATTCACATTGCTATGGCAGTAGATGAATACGGCGGTTTATCAGGTATCGTCTGCATGGAAGATATTATTGAAGAAATTGTCGGTGATATTCAGGATGAATTTGACAATGAGCGTGATGACATTATAAGCCTTGGCAGTAATATCTGGCTTGTTGATGCCCGGGAAAATCTTGATGACTTAAATGAAGAAATCGGTTCAAATTTTCCGTCTGGGGAATTTGATACTTTGGGCGGTTTTGTATTTGATCTTTTTGGAAAGATTCCCGTTAAATTTGAAAAGATGTCATGGAATAATTATGACTTTATTATTCAGGATATGGATGGTCATAGAATCGATATGATAAAAGTCATTTATCACAATGAAGAAGAGGGTACAGAAACTGATGAAGAAAACTGATTTATTTTTTTCTCTGAAATGCACATTTTTTTCTTTTTTATGTCTTGTTTTAATTCAGCCTGTTTTTTCTGAAACAGATTTCTTTTCAGGAAATTCTTCGGTGTCGGCCGTAGATTTGTACAATCAGGGAATCGAATTTTTTGACGAAAAAAACTGGTGGAATGCATCAGAGAAATTTCAAGAAGCATTACAGAAAAATTCAGCTTATGCGCGTGCCTGGTATATGCTGTCTAAATGCTATTACGAAATGAATCAGTTTGACCTTGCAATTCAATATGTGCAGAATGCAGAAAAATATGACGGTGCAAATCCTGATTATAAAAATTTAAAGGCATTTTGCCTTGTTTCTCTTGAGCGCTTTGATGAAGCTCTTGACGTTTTTAATTCAGTTTTAAAAACATATCCTAATAATATAGAAGCGCGATTTGGGCTTGCAGAACTTGACCTTTTTAACGGACGGCTTACTGGTGCAGAATATTTTTATAACGATGCACTTAAACGCGAGCCTTCAAATGTAAAGGCGCTTTTAAGTCTTGCATTAGTCAGCACTGAACTTGGAAAAAAGCAACTTGCAAAAAATTATATCGATAAGGCATTGCGCATTCATTCAAATAACGAAGAAGTTTATTTTATTGCTTCGTATCTGGCAGCATTAAACGGTGATTATAAAGATGCTGAACGCAAATGTCTTATGGCAATTCAAGCTAACGGCAATTACGATTCTGCTTATGAACTTTTAAGTACGATTTATTATGCCCAGAAACGATATCAAGACGTAATTGATATTGCAGATTTCAGAATCAACAGGAACAGAAACTTATCTCAAGCCTGGTATATAAAGGGGCTTGCACTTGAAAAACTTGGTCTTATAGAACAGTCAATTTCTACATGGGAAAAAGGTCTTGAAATTGAACCTTCTGACGAAATCATGAGGGCAGCATTTGAACTTTCAATTTTAAAAAATACTGCTATTGAAGATTCGCGCAGAAAACAATGGGCGATTTATCATATAAAAAAAGGGCAGGAATATCAGAAAAAATATTATTCATCTTATGTACGCTATGAGTATCAGACTGCTTTAAAAATTAATCCTAAAAATAAAACTGCAAGAAATGCTTTTGCACAGATTCTTCATAATGACGGTTTTGATGAAAACTATCTTGAGCAATTGAAATTCCTGAAAGAAAATTCTTCCTTAATTTCTTCAGAAAATAAAAATCTTTCTGAACGGGAGCTTCTGCTTAATGACAGGTACATAAAGTTGTCAGATACAATTGAAGGCTTTGAATCTCTGCTTGAAAATAACCTTGCAAAAAAGTGGGATATAAATCCGTTTTATCTTGACAAGACAAGATGGAATGTCGGCATTTACTACATGGAAAAAATTGATCCGCTTTATCATTGTGATGTTTCGCGGATTGCTTCCAATTATTTAAGGCTGATGTTTCAGGGAATTGCATCTACGAGCATAAATCTTTTTCCTGAAGAAGTTTCAGGCTATGCTGATGCGTACAAAAAGGCGCATGACAATAAATTTGATTATTTTATCATTCTGACAGGAGATGAAACTGAACGTGACATCAAACTTGATGCAGTAATGTATTCTGCCAGAACAGGTACAAAGACGCAGGATTTTTCTGTTTACAAAACAGGAAATGACAGGTTTTCCGGCGCATTGCTTTTATTAAGGCAGCAGATTCTTTCTGTCCTGCCTGTCAGGGCAAAAATTCTTGACAGAAATGTAAACGAGATTCTTGTTGATATCGGAAAGTCAGAGGGAATTGTAAAAGACGCTGTCTTTAAAGTAATAAAAAAAGGTTCTGTAAAAACTAGTGATACAGGAACAGGTTTAAGCTGCAATGAAAGTGATGTTCTTGGAACTGTAACTCTTACGCGTGTTTCAGAAGAAATTTCAGAGGGACTTCTGTCTGACACGGGATTTTATGACAGGGTAAATTCTGGAGATGAACTTATTCTTACAAAAATGCCTGAAAAAAACTCAGCACAGAATTCTCAGAGTCAGACAGCACTTGATACTTCTCCTCAAGCGACAGAACAGCCATCACCGTCAGCATTAAAAGGCGCAGACTTAGAAATTTCAAGAACTCCGTCTTTAATCAGAATGATAAAGGAACTTAATTAAGTTCAATTAAATCAAGGCTTGAATCTATCCATTTTTTAGAAAGGGCAGGATAGTTTTCTTGTACAGTCAGAAACTGGAATAAAGCGTTCTGGTAATTATTTGTAAAATAATACGCTTCGCCGAGATAAAAAACTGCGCGCCTTGTAACTTCTTCGCTCCTGTGGACATTGAGAAATTCTGACAGTTCGCTGATTGATTTTTTAAAATCTTTTTTTACAAAGTTATTTTTTAAGATTTTAAAAAGCAGGTACTCATCGCCGCCTTGAGGGCAGATTAAATCCTCTTCAAAAATATGCATCTGGGTAATGATATTTTTTTTGTTGATATAATCTTTCCCAAGATTCTTTGCAGTATCAATTGCTTTTTGACCGAGTACTTTTTTTGGTTTTGACGTTTCAACAAGTCCTAAAGCAGGAAGCGGAACACTGCGCATTTTTTCTGAATTGTCATCGATATTGACGGAAGTATCTTGTTTTGTTTTCTGTTTTTTTGTGTTTTGGCTTGATTGCATGTTCTGGTCGGCAGCAATGTCAGTTGAAGTTTTTACCCCATAGACAGTCGTATTTATGGAAGGCAGGATTATGTTGTATTTTCCTTTTTCCGTAACTGAAATTACTGCATAAAAATATTCTCTTGAATCAGAAACTGAATCTAAATACATTTTTACGTCGGAAGCAAGTTTTGCAACGGGCTTGAGCGAACTAAGCTGTTCATAAGAAGAAATCTGTTTTGTGTCACGGTAAATTACAAAGCCCGTAATCTTTGGCTCTGATTCTTCAGGAATTGTCCAGGTTATTTTTATTTTTCCGTTTTCAGATGGAATTGTATTGATGTCTGTTGCAACTGGTCTTGTCTGAGTAAAACCAAAAGATAAAAGTTCCGCAAAAAGAGCGGCAAATATAATTCGTTTTATTTTCATATTTTCTATTTTATAATCAATTTCAGTTATTTGACAAGATACAATGTTTAATTTATTCTATAAATAAAAAAAAGGAAAGTCAGACGTTATGTTAGAAGAATTAAAAATGCCGATTGCAGAATTAAAAGAGAATATTATGAATGTCTGGGGGTGTCTTTGACTCTGATGCGATTTACAAAAAGATTGCAGAACAGGAAGAATTGACGACACAAAGTAATTTCTGGGAGAATCAGGAAAATGCCCAGAAAGTGATGAATAAAATAAAGACGTTAAAGCAGCGTGTTGAACCATGGAAAGAATTGATTTCAGAAGTAAGTGATATAGAAGCTCTGTATGAACTTGCCGAAGAATCTTACGATGCAGAAACAGAAGAAGAAATAAAGAAAATGTATGCTCAGGCAAACGAAAAATACGAGAAACTGAGCGTGTTAAACCTTTTGTCAGGGGAAGTAGATAATTCAAGCGCCTTTCTGACAATTCATTCAGGTGCAGGTGGAACAGAAGCAGAAGACTGGGCTTATATGCTTAGCAGAATGTATACAAGATGGGCAGAACGTCGCGGTTTTAAAATTGAGACTGTTGATATTCTTGAAGCAGAAGGCGGAATAAAGTCAATTACTTTTCAGATTGACGGTGAATATGCTTACGGTTACTTAAAAGGTGAAGCAGGAATCCACAGGCTTGTGCGTATAAGTCCTTTTGATGCAAATGCCCGACGGCATACGTCTTTTTCGAGTGTATTTGTTTTTCCTGTTCTTGACGATACAGTTGAAGTTGAAATCCGCCCGGAAGATTTGCGCGTTGATACTTACAGGGCAGGCGGAAAAGGCGGTCAGCATGTAAATAAAACTGACAGTGCCGTGCGTTTTACTCATTTGCCGACAGGAATTGTTGTAGCCTGCCAGAGCGAGCGCAGTCAGATTATGAACCGTCAGACTGCAATGAGCATTTTAAAAGCAAAATTGTATGAGTATTATCGGGAACAGAAAGAAAAGGAAAATTCAAAATTTGCTGCTGAAAAAAAAGACATTTCCTGGGGAAACCAGATTCGTTCTTATGTTTTCCAGCCATACACGATGGTAAAAGACCACAGGACAAAATACGAGTCAGGCAATATTCAGGCTGTAATGGACGGTGATATTGACCAGTTTATTGAGTCGTATTTAAAAGCAAAATGGAAAGGTCTTCCAATGGATTCTTCTGACGATGGTGAAGATTTGTAAGAAATTTGCACAAATCATATTTTTTCTCATTGTGCAAGGTTTTTGTTTTGCTGAAACTGAAAAAACTTCTTGGGTAATCGGCGCTGTTGAGTTCACTTATCGTCAGGATTTTGTTCAGAGTGAATATGAAAAAGCGGTTTTATCTGCTATTCCAAAATTGATTCTTGAACAGCTCTACGGAACAAAAACGCGGAATGTCCCCGACGAAGAAATTTTAAATAGAAAAATTCATTCCCTTGTAAAAGAGAGGCTTGCACTTTTTCTTGAACTATCAAAAGAACAGAAAACAAAAGATGCGCTTGTAATTCAAAATTTAAGTGAATATCAGTTTCAGAAGCAGACTGCCGTTCAGGAAAAAAAAATAAAGGAAATTACTCAAAAAATCGATGATAATTTGGCAAATCAGGAAAATCTGATGGCAGAATTCAATTCTGAAAAACCGCCTTTGAAAAGGAAGGCTCCGGACACAGAAGATTTTTCGTTTTATAAATCAGACTCATCAGAGCTTTTTAAGTTCAGCCAGAAGATAGAAAAAATTGATTATGCGGCTTTTGACTGTTCAGCAGAAATTGTAAACGCAAAAATTAACGGTCTTGTAACAGGCACTGTCGCAGTTTATGGCGGTTATGCAGCAGTTTCTGCAGAAATGTTTTTGTACCCGGGGGCAGTTTCGACAGGCGTAATTACGGAAATAGGACTTATTTCTGAACCTGAAAAGATTGCAAAAAACATTGCATATAGGCTTGTTCCGAAAATTGAAAATGCAATTCCATGTGAAATTCAGATATCAATAAAACCTGAGTCATTAAAAGACATTGCCAGAGTTACGATTGATTCGACTGTTTATAATAAGATTCCTGACAAACTCGTTTTAAGCAACGGTGTTCATAATTTTTCTTTTGAATGTGAAGGATACAGAAAAGAAAGTTTTTCTTACGGTTTTGGTTATGAAAAAAAATATTTAATTGAAGTAGAATTTTTTAAACAGGATTTGACTGAAACGGCGCTCGTTTTAAAAAAGGCTATTGCAGGAAATCTTTTTTATAACGGGCTTCAGGCTGAGGACAATGTGATGTCTGTAAAAATAAATAATTCCGGTGTTCTTGGATATTATTACACTGATAAGGGCAATACGATGTTCTTTATGATTCCGAAAAATCAGTTTATTGATGATAAGGCTGTTACTGCAAATTTAAAAGATTATGATATAGGCGCTGATATAGAAAAAAAACGCAGAATGATGTATATTTCTTACAGTGCTTTAATCTGTTCGCTGCCGTTTCTGTTTTATTCATATTCCAGTTACAGCACTTTGTATAAAGGTTATGTTGCAGGAACTTCCAGTATAAGCATTGATGATATTAAAAAATACCAGACAATGAGTTACATCGGAATCGGAGTTTCTGCCGGTTTGGGAATATGGTTTGTTGCGGAACTTGTTGCGTATCTGATAAGTGCAAATAAAGCTTTGCCTGTTGAAACACGAAAGTCAAATGTTGATTTTGACACGGCTGTTGAAAATCATAAAATCCAGCAGCAGGAATTTAAGGCTGAAAACGAAAAAACGAGTGAAAACCTTGAAGTACAGAAAGAAAAAACTGAAGGCAATATTGCAGAATAAAGTTCTGATGCGTTGTTGCTCTCATACGAAGGAGAAATAAAAGATGTCTAAAATTTCATTTGCCCAAAGAATAAAAAATTTATTCAGTCTGCATAAAAACCAGAATGATGATTTTTTTGATGAACTTTTAGATGCCTTAATCGAAGGTGATGTCGGCGCAAAAAATTCAATGCAGATTGTTGACAGATTACAGGCTGAATGTAAGGAAGGCAGGATTTCAACTCAGGATGAAATTCTGCTTCGATTGAAAAATATTCTTCTTGAATCTGTTAAAGGCGTGCAGTTTGTTCCGGAAAAAGACAAAACAAATATATGGATGATTTTAGGAGTGAACGGTGTCGGCAAAACGACTACATGCGCAAAGATTGCAAATCTTTTAAAAACGAATGGTTATGACAACATCGTTTTGTCTGCAAGCGATACATTCCGTGCTGCTGCAATAGAGCAACTGTGCTATCACGGCGAAAAAATCGGCGTAAGGGTAGTAAATCATCAGCATTCTTCTGATCCGTCCAGCGTAGTTTTTGATGCAGCAGAAAGCGTAAAGTCTCACGGCGGCGGACTTGTAATTGCAGATACTGCAGGACGGCTTCACAATAAAGAAAATCTTGTCCATGAACTTGAAAAGATAGACAGAATCTGCCGGCAGAAAGCTGATGACGGCTGTTATAAAAAAATTCTTGTAATAGATTCGACTACAGGACAGAATGCATTGCGTCAGGCAGAAGTTTTTAACGAGGCAATCGGTGTAGATGCAATTGCAATGACAAAGTACGATTCTACTGCAAAAGGCGGAATTGCGTTAAGCATAGGAAAAGATTTGGGAATTCCTGTGTTCTATGTATGTACTGGCGAGTCTTATGCGGACATTGCGCTTTTTAATGCGGAAGAATATGTAAATGCCTTTTTGGGATTATAAAATAATCTGAATGAATTTTATGAAGTCAGTTTTTTGTAAAATCACTTTTCTTTTGATTTTATTTTTATGCAGTCATTCATATTCTCAGGAAAATATTTCTTCACTTGAAATACCTGAATCTGTTTTAAATGAAGGTGAACTTACAGAAGACGATTTTTCAACTGAAAAGGCGATGTCTGAAAATTATATAGACAGCAGTAATAAACTTCACTTTAATTATTTTAAAGACAAAGACGAGAATCTTGAAGTTTTTTGCGTAAACCAGAATGTGCCTGACTCAAAAAGAGTGCTTTCGTTTTATTCAGGCGATAAAATCAGGAGATGTTTTTACGGCAAAGATTTTCTGCTTGAATGCGTTGAACTGTGGCATTGCGGAAAAAAGGCTGGTGATGCTTTTATTCAGAAAATCTGTTATTATGAATATGACTTGGAAAATAAAAGTCAGTTTTCCAGAATAAAACGGGAATATGATTTAACTGAAAAAAAAATGCAGGAAAGTTTTTATGATGGCAAAAACAATGTAGTCCTTAAAAAAAAATATGATTTTGTTATTGCAGAAGACTCTGCCTTGATTTATAAAGCTGAATATAAAAACAAAGCAAGGTTGAATTATGTATATTCGTATGAATTTGACAGTGCTGGAAGGATTACCTTTGAAGAAGAAAAGCATTTCAATTATAAAGATGCTCAAAGTTTTAAAGTTATAAAAGAAACTTCCAAAAAAAATGTTTACAGCTATATTGGATCAGACAGTCTTCCAGTTATAACTTTTTACGAAGATAATATTTTGAGAATGAAAACTGTTTATTCTTCTCAAAAAGATTACATGCAGTATATTTATTTTGATTATGACATCATGCTGAAAATTCAGTATATAAATGGAAAAAAACGTTCAGAAACTTTTTATGCAGGTCAGGAAGAAAAATACAGAAAAGTATATGAATAATTTAAAATGGATTTTTTTTGTTTGCAAACGATTTTCTCTTGTTGATAAAAAAGGCAGTTCTTCAGTTACGACAAAACTGTCTGTACTTGGAATATGCTTTGGTGTAATGACGCTTATTGTAGTTTTAAGCGTGATGAATGGTTTTCAGATGCAGTTTATAGATTCAATCATTCATATAAGTTCATATCATGTTCAGGTTACGAATGTAAAAGAAGATGAACGGTCGCAGATTGAAAACTTTTTTCTAAACAATAATAACGTAGTTTCATTTGTTCAGTTTAAAGAAGCACAGAGTTTAATGACAAATCTTTCGGGTAAAGAGTCTGTTGCGTTAATCCGTGCTTTGCCTGAAAATGTGCTTAAAATTGATTCTGGATTTAAAAATGAAGTAAATATGATTTCCGGCAGATTTGATTTGTCTGGAAATGGAATTGTTTTAGGTTCGCGTCTTGCAAAAAGTCTTGGTGTCCGGCCGGGAAGTCAGATCAATCTTTTTGCTTTGAGCGGTTCAAGTGATACTGCATTGATTTCAAATGAACGCAAATTTACTGTAACCGGAATTTTTACATGTGGCTATGCAGATATAAATGCAAGTTGTGCTTTTATCGGTTTTAGTTCTGGCGAAAAATATTTTGGCAGAACAGGTTCAGTTTATGGCATAAAGCTTAAAAACCAGAACAGCGACAGGCATTTTAAAACTGAATTTGAAAACTGCGGCTTTGACTGTAATGTTTCTGTCTGGCGTGATTATAACCGCAGTTTTTTTGGTGCACTGCGTGTTGAAAAAAACATTTTGATGCTTTTTGTTATAATGATTTTTATTGTTGTTGCAATCAATATTTATAATTCAATAAGAAAACTTGTTTTTGAGCGGCGTTCAGAAATTGCTGCTTTGTCAAGTCTTGGTGGAAGCCGCTTTTCTATCAGGAAAATTTTTGTTTTACGCGGACTTATAATCGGGTTAAAAGGTTCTCTGCCTGGACTTTTTGCAGGACTTGTCCTCAGCTTTAATATAAAGACAGTTTTTCTAGTTATTTCAAAAATACAGTATTATTTTACATATTTTTTTACTATGATTTTTAATTCTGCAATGAAAGATGCTGTCAGGGAAAATTCTATGTGGTATGTGTATGCAAATATTCCTGCGCGCGTAAATCCGGGTGAAGTGATTTTCATTACTTTGTTCGGAATTTTTTCCTGTGTCATTGCATCCTGGATTGCAAGTTCAAATGTATTGAAAATGAAAATTCTTGAGGTTTTGCATGAAGAATAATTTAGTTGAAATAACAAATCTTGAAAAAACATATATTTCAAAGGGCGAATCGCTTACAGTCCTTAAAGATTTAAATCTTGAAATTCCTGAGGGTAAAAAAATTACTATTGTCGGTCAAAGCGGAAACGGTAAAAGCACTCTTTTAAATATAATAAGCGGAATTGATTCTCCGACAGTCGGTAGTGTAAAAATTGGAGAAACTTTTCTTGACAAAATGACAGAAAGTGAACTTTGCAGATACCGTTCAACTTTTATAGGACTTGTTTTTCAATTCCATTATCTTTTAAAAGATTTTACGGCGCTTGAAAATGTATTTCTTCCTGCATATATGGCAGGAGAAAGTAAAAAGAATGCCATGCAGAGAGCTGAGTCGCTTTTAAATGACGTCGGGCTGTTCGAGAGAAAAGACCATCTGCCTTCCGAACTTTCTGGCGGAGAGCGTCAGCGCGTTGCAGTTGCGAGGGCTTTGATTAATAATCCGAAGCTTATTCTTGCCGATGAACCGACAGGAAATCTTGACCCTGAAAATGCAAAGATGATTGGCGATATGCTTTTTTCTGTTACCGAAAAATACGGCAAGTCTTTAGTTCTCGTAACTCACGATATGGAACTTGCAAAAAAAGGCGATATCGTTTACAGGATTTCTGACAGGAAACTTGTTCAAGAGGATTTGCAATGAGTATAAAACCGTCATTTCTGTTTGCTTCAAAAATTGTTTTTGCGAAAGGTTCAAAAAAAACTGTCGGCTCTAAAAGCATTATCGGTGCAGTTATCTGCATTGCGCTGAGCCTTATTCCTCTTGTAGTCGTAGTTTCTGTTTCTGACGGAATGATAGAAGGAATTACAAAACGCCTTATAAATCTTTCGTCATCTCATATTTTTGTTGAATGTAATCTGTATGATGAAGAATCGATAGATAAAAATGAACTTGATGAGTTGCAAAAAAAAGTTTCAGAAGTAAAAGAAGTAAAAAACTCGTATGAACTGATAAGTTCATCAGGGCTTGCTGCGTCTTCAAAAGGCAGAAGCGGAGCAACAATCAGGGCAGTTGAACCGTCTGTTTTTAAAACGAACGAATCATACAAGGAACTTTTTTCAGCTACTATCGGCAATATAGATGATTTTTGTTCTTCTAAAAAGCGAACAGCTTTAATCGGAAAAGAAGTTGCAGAAAAGCTGGACGTAACATCAGGAGATACAATCAGGCTTATTACGACTCAGAAAATAAACGGAAAAATAATTCCAAAAATGACTGCGTTTACTGTAAGTGCCGTTATAAGCTGCGGTTATCAGGAACTTGACTCTTTATGGGTTTTCATTCCGATTGATGAAGGCGTAAAGATTTTAAAACCTGGTAATTCTACTGCAAGCATTATGGTAGAAACAGAGAATCCGTTTGACATAAGAAGTCTCGGATTTGTACAGCAAAAAATTGAAAAAGCAGTAAATTACGAGGCAAGCGTATACAGATGGGACGAAATGAATAAAAGCCAGTATGAAAATTTTATAAGTACAAAAATGCTTCTTGTCTTTATAATGATGCTTATAGTGCTGGTTGCTTCTGTCAACATTTCATCATGCCTTGTAATGCTTTCAATGGAACGCAGCAAGGAAATTGCAATTCTAAAAAGTTTCGGTACTAAAAATTCTGTTATCAGCTTGTCTTTTATAATGACAGGAATGATAATATCTTTAAGCGGAATTTGCATAGGAATTTCTCTTGGCATTTTGATTTCTGTGAACATAAACCTCATAATTAATTTTTTTGAAAAAATCGTAAATATTTTTGCGCAGGCTGCGTATTTTATTGCAAACGGAAATCTTCATTCGTTTTATTCAATTCATTTAATGGACGAAGCTTATTATCTTGAAACAATCCCTGTTCACATACCGTGGATTCAGATTATAATATATATTATTGCAGCATTGGTTTTGTCACTGGCGGCAAGTCTGATTCCGGCAATAAAAGCAGGAAAAGAAAATCCGGTTGAAACTTTCAGGAAGGCAGGAATGTAAAAATGATTTGTGATTTGTGTCATAAACGGGAAGCAACTTTTTTTGTAGAACAGTCATCTAAAAACGGAAAACGAAAACTTCATTTCTGTGCTGACTGTATGCGTGACAGGGGAATTTCTACTGACCCGAAAGAAATCTCAAAGGTACTTAATTCTTTGTTTGACGAAGTTTTTGGAAATCATAATACTGGCGATTTAATGTGTCCTGTCTGCGGTCAGCATCTTTCAAAGGTTATTCTAACAGGGCTTACAGGCTGCCCTGAGTGCTTTGAAGTTTTTAAAGATAATATTGTAGAATATATGAAAAAGCACGGTATATATGGAACTTATACAGGCCGCATGCCGGAGCGCATTTCAACATTCCGTTCTGTACTTACAGACAGAATTGAAGTACAGAAAAAACTTGAAATTGCAATTCAGAATGAAGATTATGAAAAAGCTGCTTTTTATCGTGATTATCTTCACGCTATTGAAAATTCGGCTGTAAGTGACGGAGAAAAATGAACGGAAAATCAGATAAAAAAAATCCTGAAATATGGTATAACACGCCTGCAGAAGAACAGGATGTAATTGTGTCGACAAGAATAAGGCTTGCAAGAAATCTAGCAAGTTTTCCATTTCCTTCAAATTTTAAAAACGATGATTCACTGCGTGTTCAGAATATAATTTTTGACGCTTTTTCAAAATTTGAAAATCCTGAGAATTATCAACTTATGGCATTGAAGAACGTTGATTCAAATGCAGAAAAAATCCTGTCAGAACGCGGTCTTTATAACTGCACGACAGGTACAGGGCTGATTACGACTTTAGACGGAGTTTCTTCCTGCATTGTAAATGATGTGGAACACGTTAAAATTTCCAGTTTTGCATCCGGGCTTAACTTAAAGAATGCTTTTCAGAACTGCCGTAAAATTGATGATGAAATGCAGCAGTTCGTTCAGTTTGCAGCAAGCAAAGATTTTGGTTATTTAAATTCAAGTATTTTTGATACAGGTAGCGGAATGAAAGTAAGCCTCAGGCTTCATTTGCCTGCATTAAGTTATTCTGGTGACATAAAGGATGTTATAAAAGAGTTTCAATTAAAGGGCTTTATTTTTTCTGACTGCTTTGGTGTAGGAAGTTTTTTTGATTCTTCCGTCGGAGCTTATTATCAGATTTCAACTTCATCATGCTTTAACGGAAATGAAATTGACCAAATGGCTCAGGTTACTTCTGCTGCAAAATATATTTGCGATTTAGAGCGAAAGAAAAGGGCATATTTTACCGATAATAAATCTACAGTAATTCACAATATAGTCGTAAAATCATTTGCCCTTGCAAAATTCAGCATTTTGCTTACGGTTCGTGATTGCATAGATATTATTTCTTGTTTAAAATGGGGACTTGATTCAGGATATATCGCAGGCATTGAAGACTACGAACTTAATTCGCTGTTATACCGCGTTCAGTCAGGGCATCTTGGATATATGATGAATACAGGCAGTTTTTCCTTTGAGCAGGATATCGAAAGTGATTCTGAACTGAAAGAGCAGCGTTTCAGGGCTATTGTCCTGAAATCTGTAATTGAAAAAATTTCATTTGTTTCTTAAGGATTTGATGTTTATGAAAGGTTTATCTCCCAGAGCACAGCGTCTGATTGTAGCTCTTGCACAAGACGAAGGCCGCAAAAGTGGAAGCGCTTATATTTTGCCGGAACATGTAATTCTTGCAATGTTAAAAAAAGCAGATTCCGTTGGCTATTCACTTTTACTTGTGATGAATGTCAATGTATTGAATTTTCAGCTTGCACTGGAACAAAGTATAGTGCCAGTAAAAGACATAACTGATGCACTTTATGAAATTCCTCCAAGCCGCAGGCTTTCTGTTCTGATTGATTCTGCTAGAGTTGAAGCGCAGAAACTAGGCGATGATTATATCGGAACAGAACATCTGATGATTGCGGCAATGCGCGAAGAGAGAAGCATTACAAACAGATATTTTATCCGCTCTGGAATTTCTTTTGAAGCAATAGCAGCTTTACTGCCTGAAGCAAGAAGCAGAATAGAGTCAAGTGCCAGCGAACACGGCGGAATGAAACTGCAGGATTCGATAATAAACGATTTGCTCGGAGACAATGAAATTCCTGATGACAATCTTCTTGAAGAAGCGCGTAGGGCACTTGGACTTGAAACAGCCGGTTCTTCTGACAAAGAACAGCGTTTTGTAAAATCATCTTTTTCAAAACAGTCAGGTCAGAAAGAAGACAAAAAGCCGTCGTTTCTCTCTGAGTTTAGCCGCGACCTTACAGCCGAAAGTCGCAGCGGTCTCAATGACATTGTAGTCGGCAGACAGAAAGAAATTCAGCGTGTAATACAGATTTTATCTCGCAGGACAAAGAATAATCCGCTTTTAATTGGAGAGCCGGGCGTTGGTAAAACTGCTATCGTCGAAGGGTTGAGCCAGGCAATAGTAAGGGGTGACGTTCCGTATAATCTTTTAAAAAAGAGAGTTCTTGTTCTTGATTTGGGAGCTTTGATTGCCGGTACAAAATATCGCGGCGATTTTGAAGACAGACTAAAAAAGATTATGAACGAAGTAAAAGAAGATAAAAACATTCTTTTATTTATCGATGAAATTCATACTATCATTGGAGCAGGCGGACAGGCAGGGCAGCTTGATGCTTCGAATATGTTAAAGCCTGCATTAAGCCGTGGCGAGATTCAGATAATCGGTGCTACGACCAGAAAAGAATACCGCAAATACCTTGAAAAAGATTCTGCGTTTGAGAGACGGTTTCAGATTGTAAAAGTTGAAGAACCAAATGATGACGAAACTTTTGAGATTCTTGCAGGACTTCAAAAAAAGTACGAAGAATTTCACAACGTAAAATATAATGATGACGTAATTCCGTTAATTGTAAAATTGTCGCACCGTTATATTCCAGAGCGCTTTCTGCCCGATAAGGCAATTGACATTTTAGATGAAGTTGGTGCACAGAAAAAAATTCAGGAAGAATCTCGTCCTTCAGAACTGGCTGAACTTGAAAAAAGTATTGATGAACTTACGGAAGAAAAAAAGCTTCTTGTAAAAAATCAGAATTACGAAAAAGCAGCATTGATACGCGACAAAGTCATTGCGTTAAAAGAAAAACTTGAAATTTTCAGCGAATACTGGAAGACCAACAGCGGAAAACTCCGAAAAGAAGTTACTGCCTCAGATGTCTACCACGTTGTAAGCCAGATGTCAGGAATTCCTGTCGAAGAACTTGACGTTTCTCAAGTAGAGCGCCTTGTCAATATGGAAAACGAAATTCACAAAACTGTAGTCGGACAGGACGAAGCAATAAAACTGATTTCCAGTGCCGTAAGAAGAAACAAGGCAGGAATTTCCAGTTCTAACAGACCTATCGGGTCATTTATATTTTTAGGACCTACAGGCGTTGGAAAAACAAAACTTGCAAAGACACTTGCAAAATTCCTTTTTGGCACTGAAAACTCACTCATTCGCATTGACATGTCAGATTACATGGAACGTCATACGGCAAGCCGCCTTGTAGGTGCTCCGCCGGGATATGTCGGTTATGAAGAAGGCGGCGTCCTTACAGAAAAACTGCGCCAGCATCCGTATTCTGTAATTTTGTTTGACGAAATTGAAAAAGCGCATCCTGATGTATTCAACTTGCTTCTCCAGATTCTTGAAGAAGGTGAACTTAGTGACGGGCTTGGGCATAATGTAAGCTTTAAAAACTCTGTAATCATTATGACAAGCAATGCAGGTGCAAGGGAAATAATTTCTCAGGGGAAAATCGGTTTTGCAGGTTTCGGAGATAAAAGTTCAAATTCTATTTCATATGAACAGATAAAGGCGAGTGCCGTAGTTGAACTTAAAAAAATTATGAGCCCGGAACTTATAAACCGCATTGACGATATAATCGTATTTGGAGAACTGTCGCAGGAAGAAATCAAAAGTATTCTTGACATTCAACTTAAAGAATTATCTGACAGGCTTCTGGAAAAAAATATTGAACTTACAGTAAAGCCTGCTGCAAAAAAGTATATGGTTTCTCATGGATACGATGCAGAAATGGGTGCACGACCTATGCGCCGTATGATTCAGCGTGAACTAGAAGACCCTATGAGTATGATTGTTCTGACACGGCTTCCTGATTCTTCAAACGAAATCATAGTAGATTCAAACGGCGAAAAACTGTCCGTAAAATTTAAAAAGCAGGCAAAATCTTCTAAGAAAAAATTGGAAACCAGTGCAGAAAAGGTAACAAGAGAAAGTATATGAAAAATATAGAATTCAGTGATTTTGGAAAAAAATTATGCGGAGAGTCTGGAATCCTTCAGTTGATGGACGATTTGGGAAAACCTCTTCCAAAAGACATTCCGTCTTATCAGCTTGGTGGCGGAAATCCGGCTTTAATTCCTGAAATCGAGAAAATGTACCGCACAAGAATGGAAAGCATTCTGTCTGACGGCGATGAGTTTGAAAAACTTATAGGCAGGTACGATGCTCCTCAGGGAAAAATAAGTTTTATCGAAGATGTTGCAGAATATTTATCATTAAAATTTGGCTGGAAAATTTCAGCTGAAAATGTTGCCGTTACAAACGGAAGCCAGAGTGCTTTTTTTTATCTGTTCAATCTGTTCAGCGGTACTTTTTCAAGAGCAGGCAAGAAAAAAAACATAATACTTCCTCTTGTTCCTGAATATATTGGATACGCAGACCAGGGACTTGAACCTGATACTTTTGTCGGAATTCCTGCAACGTACACAAAGGTATCTGATCATACTTTTAAATACAATGTAGATTTTGACCTTCTTGAAGAATATCTGAAAACTCACGATGATGCAGGTGCCTTGTGCGTAAGCCGTCCTACAAATCCTACGGGAAACGTCCTTACAAATGCAGAAATTAAACGTCTTGCAGGACTTGCCGCAGAATATGACATTCCGTTAATGGTCGATAACGCATACGGTCTTCCATGGCCGGACATAATTTTTGATGATAGTGCAATTCCTTATTGGGATGAAAACGTAATACTTTCAATGAGTCTTTCTAAAATCGGGCTTCCGTCGTTGCGCACAGGAATCATAATTGCAGACAGCCGAATCATAAAAGCGCTTTCAAATTTAAATGCAATTGCGGCTCTTGCTTCTGGCAGCATGGGGCAGGCGATTGCAGGAAGTTTAATCAAAGACGGAACTTTAATAGAAGCTGCAAAAAAATATGTAAAGCCTTTTTATTACCAGAAAAGCGTAAAAACACAGGACGCAATCCACAAATATTTTGCAGGCGGAGATTATGCAGTTCATAAAAGCGAAGGTGCAATTTTTCTCTGGCTTTTAATGAATGACCTTTCGATTTCGTCTAAAGAGTTTTATTCGCGCTTAAAAGAAAAAGGTGTTGTAGTCGTTCCTGGGGAATATTTCTTTTTTGGCAATGCAAAAGACAGTTTCCTGCCGCCTGTAGAAAGTCATCCTCATTATTCAAAGTGCATAAGGCTGAATTATTCACGGCCAGAAACAGAAGTTGATGAAGGAATCAGGTTAATCGCAGAAACTTATATGAAGTATCGTAAACAGTAGGAATTTATCCTGTAATCATAAAATTTCAATTTGCACAGTTAATTTGTAATTGTAAAATAATCTTTACTGGGGTATAATTTATAAAACGAGGATTATATGATAAAAGAATTTTTACCTTATGAAAAAGTCCGCAATAATGCACTTAAACTTGCGCATAAAATATATAAAGAAGATAATTTTGTTCCTGATGTGTTGTACTGTTCTTTAAGGGGCGGTGCATATATGGCAAATGTCATAAGCGAATATTTTAAGATTGTCAGAAAAGATGCTCATCCTGTTTTATACGCAGCCCTTGTTGCACGTTCTTACAGCGGTGTAAAAAGCCATTCAAAAGTAATGATTGACGGCTGGACTTATCCGCCTGAGCGCCTTCGACCCGGGGATAAGGTCATGCTTGTCGATGATATTTTTGATTCTGGCGATACAATCAACGCACTTGCAGAAATAATTTTAGAACGTGGAATTCCGCGGGAAGATTTAAAAATCGTTGTACACGATTATAAATATTTTACATACAAAGAAACCCAGCATGCAATTCAGCCCGACTATTTTTGTAGGAAATTTGAAATAAATTCTCCTGAGGAAGACCGCTGGATTCATTATCTGAGTCATGAACTTGTAGGTCTTTCATCAGAAGATTTAGAAAAATATTATTATAAAGATGACCCGGAACTTCGCAGCATTCTGAGTTCAATCTTAGGAAAGTAGTATGACCGAAAAAAGAATAAACCGCCTTTTTCTTTGCCTGCTTTTTGTTTTTTGCCTCTGTCTGCCTGTATTTGCAGAAGTGACAATTGTAAGCCCTGCAAGCGCACAAAGCCGTATTTGGGCAAACAGACAGGTTCTGCTCATTAATATTACAGATGATGAAGAAGTGTTTTATTCTTTTACTGGCTCTGATCCGCTTTCAAGCGGTTTTGTATACGATGAACCTGTCCTGCTTGACGTTACAGGTGAAGTTGAACTTAAAGTTACGAGCATCGATAAAAAGAAGCAGCGGCGTGACTATATCTTAAAATACACTGTAGATGAATCTGCTTTGGAAAAACTGTCTTCACTTTCACTTGACGAAATAGAGTTCATTCAAAAAATGAGCAGTTCTCCGATTTTTGATTTGCCATGCGGAACCGAACTTGAAATTCCGCCTTCTTTTGAGTATTCAATTTCTTCCGGCGATAAAAAACAACCTTTTGAATCAGGCCGTGCAATAAGCATCAGATCGGATTCAAATATCGAAAGGTATTTTTCTCTTACCGTAAAGTCAAAAGAAAACGTATTTTGGAATTTTACCGTTCATGTAATTCCTGTGGTGCAGGGCGAGTTTACTAAAGTTTCTCTTCCTTTTGAATTTGTCGAATGGTCAAAAATTCATTTTATTGACAGCAATTACATATATTCAATTGATGACGGCTGGTGGCAAGGTTCTGGCAAGACTGTGGAACTTGACAGAAATGTTTCTCATTGCATAAGATGGCAGAATGTCAATTATGATGCGGCAAATCCTGTTCAGACTTATAAAGTTCCTCCGATTCCTGTAATCCGCTTCGAACTTCAGGAAGATTCCAGTGTCGTAGTAACGCTAGAAGGTGATTTGTCTTACAGACTTTCAAGGTCTGATAAAAACCGGATTGCTTCGCTGCCTGACGGTCTTTATAAAGCCATAGTTGCAGATGCTTTCCAGGGAGAAAATTTTTCTTCTGTAATGCCTGTTGATATTTATTCAGAAAATGTTTTTCAGGGAACTTTATTTGCCTGCGTCCAGGTTAACAGACAGAAGCCTGTAATGCCTGAAGTTGTGCTTAAAAACACGGGCTCTATAAGCCGAAGTGATGTTGTGTTTTCAATAGTGCCCGGCGGTGACGAACAGAAAATAAAATATTATGTTTCAGGTCCTCATAAACTGACTTTTGATGACATAAAAAATGGTCGTACTTTATCAGAAGATATTGACATTGAGTCTTTTGCCTTGTATGACGGAAAAAAAATACTTCTTACAGCAAACGAAGATGAATCTTTATTATACAGGATTTATTGCTATGCAATCGACAAATGGGACAATACAAGCAATGTCCGTTCAGTTGACGTAAATATTGATAAATGCAATTACTTTGTTGATTCAAAATCAAACAGCCGTAATCCAGACGGAAGTTATTTAAATCCGTTTAAAGATTTGTCGCAGATGGAATCAATCGTAAATGCAAACAGGTTCTCAAGATTTTATGTTTCAGGCAAAGTCAGTATTCCTGATTTAAAAATCACCCTCAAGCAGAATGCTGAATTAATCGGACTTGAAAACTCTGAAATTACCCTTGCAAAAAATACGGGCATTTATTTAATTAATTCAAGCCTAAACATAAAAAATCTCATGATAAACAGCGTTTATGCTTCTGAAAATCTTGATTCAAGTCTGTTTACTTTAGAAAACGCTGTTTTGTCAGTTGAAAACTCTGAAATATCATTTGGCAGATATAAAAATTCATCTTTGTTTAACTGCATAAATTCTGTTTTAAGTTTAAAATCATCAGGCGTAACATCGTTTGCAAATGATTATTCCTGCGCAGTTTCATTAAATAATTCAAAACTGTCTGTTACTGACTGCCGCATTGCAACTGTCGGCAATACAAACGTCAATTTTTCGTGTAAAAATTCAAAAGTAGAAGTATCAGGTTCAGTTTGCAGTGTTTCAGGTTTTAACTGCCGGATTGCAGAATTATTTCAGTCGTCTGCCAAAATGACAGGAAATAATTTTGAAGCAAAGGATATCCAGAAAAATGCAAAAAATATTCCTGTTTGGAAAGATGAAAATTCTGTCTTTAACGGAATAAAAAATACGTTAAGCGGATTTTAAGGCGTTTTATGAAAATGGAAAATATGGTTTTATGCGGACTTGACGAGGCAGGCAGAGGACCTCTTGCAGGACCTGTAACGGCTGGAGCTGTAATTCTTCCTTTTGATTTTCCTGTCGAAATTCTGAATGATTCAAAAAAACTTTCGGAAAAGAAACGCGAAGCTGCTGAAAAAATCATCAAGGAAAAAGCGCTCTGGGGACTTGGTATTATTGACCATGATATTATTGATAAAATAAATATCTTACAGGCAAGTATGCTTGCAATGAAAAAAGCCTTTGAAATGCTCTTACTTAAATTTGATGACTGGGTTTTAAAAAATGAACTTGATTCGAAACTTTTTGACAAATCAAACATAATGTGCATAGCAGACGGAACGTCAGTGCCAGATTTAAATGATTTAAATGCAGAATGCAAAAGCGAAATAAAGGCTGATTCAAAATATCCGTGCGTTATGGCTGCAAGCATTATTGCAAAAGTCGCACGTGATAAAATGATGATTGAATTTGACAGGATTTATCCTGAATATAATTACAGACAGCACAAAGGCTATCCAACTGCTGCCCATCGGGAAATTTGCCGTAAAATCGGTCCGTCCCCGATACAGCGATTGTCATTTAAATACTGATTATTTTTCTGTTTTTGTCCGCTTTGAAACTACGTGAACCTTTCCAGTCTTTTTTAATTGTGGCGTATAAAGGTGTTCGTCGTTTTCTGTCTTAGATTTTTTTCTGTATACTTTTCTAGTGCCTGTTTCTGCTGACGAACTGTGTGGTGCATATTTTGCTTCTTTTGCAGCTTTCTTTTCGGCAGCTTTTTTTGCACGGTCTTTTCTATCCTTTTCGATAAAAGAAAGTGACTGGTCAAGACCTTTTAAGAATTTTTGCATGTCTTCTGCAAAAATTGCGACTTGATGTCTGCTAAAATCTGCACCATCACCTTTTTTGCTTTCAACAACCTGCAGGAAAACATCTCCTGTTCGGTTTTCTTTTACGTTAAAAAAATAAGTCCTGTTATCTAAAACAACTTGAGTTGTAAATAATTCACCTCGAATTCCCATAAATTGCCTCCATATACAAAGTAAAATGCTGTATGCAAAGTTCCGTCCCTGATTATGTAGTGGGATTTAATATGCAAGAATATAGCATTTTACTTTATCTTTTTCAATATTCAAAAATAAAATTCTCCGGAAAGTTCAGAAAAAAAACAAAAAGCATCATTTAAAAGTACTGCAGATTTCATTTACTGCATCAAACAGTTCATCGATATCTTTTTTTTCTGTAAGGCTTCCGAAACTGAATCTTACTGCATTTTCCCGTAATGCAGGCGGAACATTCATCGCTTCGAGAATCGGACGTGCGTTTTTTTTGCTTGAACATGCACTGCCTGTAGAAATTGAAAAGCCTTTTGAATCTAATGCCCTTACCATCACCTGTCCAGGTATTTTTTCAAATGCTGCCTGCAATACCCATGGTGAAAAATGAGTGTCAGAAAAATTTTCGTCAAGCCTGTTTTCAGGAATTATATGACATGTTTTTATTGAAGAAAGTTTTTTAATAAATTCATTCATGTATTTTTTTTGCAGCTCAAATCGTTCTGTCATAGTGACGTTCTTTTTTGAGACTGCGTATTTTTTGATGACTCTTGAAAAAGCAATTGCGCCGAATACATTTTCAGTGCCGCTTCTTATGTTCTGTTCCTGACCGCCGCCTTTTAAAAATGGTTCTATTGCAGAAGGATTTTCGATATACAGAAGTCCGATTCCGCGCGGACCTCCGATTTTGTGTGCACTGAATGCGGCGCTGTCAATTCCGCTGTTTTTCAGTTCAAAAGGAATTTTCCCTAATGCCTGAACAAAATCAACGTGAAATTTCGGTTTGCGCTTACCTTTCGTCTTTTCTTTTATTTTTTCTGCAATTTCTTTTACAGGCTGGATTGCGCCTGTTTCATTGTTTACTGCCATCACTGCTATGAACAGAGTATCGTTTGTTATTAATGATGCAACTGTTTCAGGCTGAATTATTCCGCTGGTGTCAGACGGAATCTGTATTACTTTATAGCCGAGTCTTGAGAGAATTTTGCATTGTTCCCTGAGAGCTGGATGTTCTATTGAACTTACAAGAATTGAAGCGCTTTCTGCAGGACGGTTTAAAATCGATAAAAGTGGAATCTGGTCACTTTCTGTTCCGCCTGAAGTAAAAAAAAGATTTTTTGAATCAACTTCAAGAGTTTGTGCAATGATGTTTCTTGCTTCGTTCAATGTATTTTTTGAGTCAGTTCCCAATTTGTAAATACTTGAAGGATTACCCCATGTTTTAAAAGATTCTTCAAGCGATTCCTGCAAAACTTGTGTATCAAAAGGCGCAGTTGCAGCCCAGTCAAAGTAGCGGTGATAGTTTATTTCATTCATAGTATTATTCCGATTTTAAAGATTTGAGGATTATTTCGTCGCTTACTTCTGTAATTATGTTTTTGCAGCAGTCTTTTTGCAAAATCAGCCTTATTTTTGACGATGAATTTTTCTTATCATTTTTCATTGTTTTTAAAATAGCATTTGAATCTGAAAATGCTTTGTGAACAGCATTTGTTTCGTAGCCGAATGATTTTAAAACAGTGCAAACTTCATCGTAATAATTTTTTGAACACAAGTTCATCATTTCGCTTGTTTTTAAAGCACGTGCAATTCCCCATGCAACACATTCTCCATGCGTAAGAGTGCCAAGCCCTGCACAGCTTTCAAGGGCATGTCCAAAAGTGTGTCCGAAATTAAGCAGCATTCTGATGTTTTTTTCTGCAAGGTCTTTTTGAACGACTTTTGCTTTTGCTTTTGCACAGAACGAAATGATTTTAAAAATGACGTCTTTATCGCGTGAAAGAATTTTATCACGATTTTCTTTTATAAAGACGTAAAGTTTTCTGTCAAACAAAAGTGCAGTTTTAAGTGCTTCTGCAAAACCTGAAATAAATTCTTTTTCAGAAAGGCTCTGAATAAAATCAGGAAAAACATAAAGTGCTTTTGCAGGAAAAAAAGTTCCGATGCTGTTTTTGTAGCAGTCAAAGTCACAGCCTGATTTTCCGCCGATTGCGGCATCAACCATTGCAAGAAGGGTAGTAGGCACAAATTCGCATGAAGCGCCGCGCTTAAAAATTGAAGATGCAAAAGCAGTTATGTCTGTAATGACTCCGCCACCGATTGCTGTAAAAATATCTTTTCTGTTAAGTGAAAAATCAAGTGCCGTTTGTACTATGGCAAGAACGCTGTCAATTGTCTTGTAAGCTTCTCCTGCAGGAATTACAATGAGTGCATGGTTTTTGCATGTAAAAACAGAAAACTCTGTCTGACCTGCCGAAGCAGTTTTTATTTTTGAAAATTTGCTGAAAAAATCTTTGAGAGAAGTCAGTTCAAAAATAGTAGTGTCTGTTACGAACAGTTTTTTTCTGTCTGAATCAAGTAAAAAACTTAATTCTGGCGATGTGTTAAAAAAAGTAATACTTGATTTATCTGTTCCTGCAAAAAGAGGTTTGTATTTTACGTTAAAAACGGAAGAAACGTTATTGACATTCATGACATATATTTTATTGCGTTTTATATTGAATTTCAAGCGCTCGTGTTTTTCACTTGATTACCAGAACTGTTTTAACTCGCGCTACGAGTTTTGCTTGGGCAAAACTCTAATTGGCATCGAATTTCGTCGGCGCGGGAATTGCTTTTTGCAATTTACTGCGCTTCTGCTGCAGCATCGATGGCTTCGATTTCGGCGATGATTCCGTTTACCCGTTTAAGTTCGCGGTCAAGCATTGTTTTGTAATTCAGTTCTCCTGTTCCGATTCGTTCCCGTTCGTCTTCCCAGTTCTGAAGTTCCTGAATAAACAGAAATCTGAATTTTCCAATGTTTGCTTTTTCTGCCCATAATGAAGCTTCTTTCCAGTAGTAATAACCAGCTTCGTAACAGGCTTTTGTTTTTTTTAAGTTTGCAAGGTATTCATCTTTCCAAGGAGCATCGTAAAAATACAAAGCTTTTTTGTCATAAATGCGGCCGAGGCGCAGGTGCTGTTCAATTAATTTAAGATTTAAATGCATCATAAAAAGATAGCGGTATTTTTCGTACTGGTCTTCGCTTGTGATTTTTGCTTTTGCATACAGAGGATTTGCAAAATCTGCGCGGACTGCCTGTTCAAGCCAGTAAATGTTTTCCATGCAGTCGTCAGGATACTGCTGGTAGTGTATGTGATACAGTTTATAAAAGTCTTCTTTATATTTGCACATATATGCAGACATATTTGAAGACGGAATGAATGAGATAACGAAAATTAAAATTAATGTCTTTAAAACTTTTGAATGAAACTTCACATACTGAATATCGGCAGTTTTGAAAGATGACTCCATATAATTTTTGAAATTTCTTCCTTTGATTTTGAAGCATCAATCATTACGATTTTCATATTTTCGGCTTCTTTCAGTTTTTTGTATTCATCGATAATTTCAAGATACCTGTTTCTTGTTTTTGTCAGGTATTCGTTGTTTTCATAAATTTCAGAAATTTCCCTTGACTCAATTCTTGCAAGCGATGTTTCGGGAGTTATGTCAAAGAAAAATAAAATTTCAGGCAGAGGAAAATCTTTGTTTAAAAGGCGCGGAAGTTCTTTGCCGCATGATACTCCCTGATAGGCAAGACTTGAAAAAATATAACGGTCAATAATTACGGCTTTCCCGTTTTGAATTGAATTTACAATTCCATTTTTTCCCCAGACGTGCTCGGCTCTGTCTGCTGCAAAAAGATATGCAGTTGTCTTAGGATTGAGTTCTATTTTTCCGCCCAAAATCTGTCGCAAAAACCTGCCTGTTTCGCATTCTGTCGGTTCTGCGCTGAAGTCAATTTTTGAAGCTTCCGGCCGCTCTTTTAAAATCTGCATCTGTGTAGAAGTTCCTGCACCGTCAATTCCTTCAAAAACTATAAAATTGTTTAATATCATAAAAAGTCCTGTAATTTGTACCGATAATTTGATATAATTGTTTATAAAATAGAAAACAGTAAAATGAAATCCCGTGGTTTTAAATTAGTGCTTTGCCTATCAATATTATTTTCTCTCATTGCAGCATCGTTTGCACTTGTAAAACCGCTGTATTTAAGCCTTTATAAAGGGCTGCGTTCAAATATTATAAACTTAAACTCAACGCTTGACAAGTCTTTAGGTATTAATATTTTCTATTCCTCGCTTTCACCGTCTATTTTAACAGGAATTAACATAAAAGGTATAGTCCTTAAAGACAGTGAATCAGGACAAAAAATTGTCAGCGTAAAAAAAGCAACTGTAAAATATTCCCTGCTTGAAATTTTAAAAGGCAATTTTGCAAATTCGATTTCTGAAGTCATAGTAAACAACGGCTATATAGAAATTACGCAGAACAAAGATTTTCCTCTTGAAGAACTTCTTGCAAAGCTGAATTTTAACGGCGATTCTCCGTTCAAAGTAAAAATAAATAACGTAAAAATTTACTATGCGGATTCTGCAAATCAGCTGGAACTGTCAGGCGATTTTAGAAGGATTTCTATTGAAAGGGCATTTTCGTACGGAAAATATGCAATTGAAATTGTAGGCAGAATTTCAGGCGAATACAGAAAAAACACTTTTTCAACGAATGTCTTTTTTGAGTGCTCGTTCCTTAATAAAGTCGACAATTCATCTGCAGTCGTTCAGTTCTTTAATACTTCGTTCAATTCTTATTCTCTTTCGCAAATCGGCTTTTTGGGTGAATATTCTGATTCCGTTTTCAAATTAAAAATGCTGCCATCGTTCCAGAACTTGTATATTGAATTGTCGTTTGATTTTAAGACAAAAGACATAAAGACGCGGTTTGACTGCAACAGTTTTAGGCTTTCAAGCATTTTAAGCGGAATAAAACGAAAAACTGCGGAACAGATGATTGCAAACCTTATTGTTTCTGCAAATTTAAATGCATCGTACAATCTTGAAACAAAGAAAGTAAAATATTCTTCAAGCGGAGATGTGTTTTTCCCGGAAAGATTTGTTGCAGGAGGTTTCTCTGTTTCTTATGCGCTTAACGGAAATGAAAGATATGTTTCAATTCCGTATTTCAGGGGAACAGGAAATGCTTTTGATGCCGAATATTCTGGCGGAATAAATCTTAAGACAGTTCAGCCTGAAGGAGTTTTATCAGTAAACAGACTTCTTCTTCCTGACGGTGAACTTTGCAGCGCAGAAATATTTTTAGAACCACTTGCAAAGGGGTTTATGGTATTCTCTCCTGAAATCCTGCTCGGTCAAAAAGTTTTTACTGCTGCCCAGCTGAGCATTATTCCTCAGTTTGACGGCTATGATTTTGATTTTGACATTTACGATTATTCTCACGCAGAAACAGGCGAACCAGGAATTTTAAAACTTACAGGAAATTATCTGACGGCTTCAAAATTCTTTCAGTCGAATATTTCTGTTGAAGGTATGTATATCGACAGCCTTATGGAAACAGTTTCGTTCTTCCTTGACAAAAATATTTCGTCACTGATAAAAGATGCTTCGCCGGTATTTAAAAATACGATTTTTGCAACTGACATCTACTTTTCATCTTATAACGGAAATTACTCTTACAGTATTCCGACTGCGATTATTGCAGATACGTTAAGTGACAGTAAAATGCTTATCCTTGCACTTGACGGAAACAACGAAAACTTGCAGCTGCGAAGGTTTGAACTTATTTTCAACGACCAGAAAATTCTTGCAACTGCACATTCAGAAAATATACTAGAACCAAATTCAAAACTGATGAACACGATTTTATCAGGTCAAGTTGAATACAATTCAATTCCGTATGCGTTTTCTGGACTGATAAACAAAGACTGGATTTCGATAACAGGTGATTACGGACTTAACTTTTCAATGATGACAGATTCTGAATCTGACAACATTCTCGGAAATTTTGCTTTGAATGAATTCCCTGTAAAGTTTGACAGTTCTGCAATATCAATTTTTGCAGATTCAAGTTTTTATTATAATGCCGTTGATAAATTTAACCTGAACATTTCAAAATTTGTTGTAAAAGGTTTTGACGGACTTTATGATAACAATCCGGCTTTTTTGCTTAAGGGAAACGTAAATAAAAACGGTGCTTCTTTTGATGAAATAAATTTTACTGATTCGTCTTCAAATTTGTTGGGCAACGGTTCTGTCGTCTGGAATTTTGAAAACGACAGTTTTATGAGTGCTGATTACGATATAAATCTGATTGATTCTCTTTACAACGAAAAAGTTTCTCTTTCCGGTAAAATTTCAAATCCTGAGCACAAGCCGTTGACGACAGAATCTTTTTTAAACGATTATTTTGTTTCTACTTTGATAAGTTTTTCTAATTTCAGGACTGGACGTTTTGTCGGCAATGCTGTTTCACAGAATACGATGAATGTTGAAATTTCCGTAACTGGTGTTCTTTCAAATCCTATGGTTTCAATCTCTGTTCCGAGCGGCACTCTTCTTCTTAACAATGTGCCTTTTATTTTTTCCATGCAGGCTGCGATTGTTGACAGGGAATTTGAACTTGCCGGTGCCAGTGTAAAATGGGGAACTACAGAAATTACTGACATTCAGTCAAAATTTTCTTTTAAAGACTGGCTTGGTTTTGTTTCGTTCAATGTAGAAGCTCATGTAATGGGAAAAACTGTTTCAGCCCCTGTTAATGTTTCGCTAAAAGGTATAAAAGATGAACTTGAAAAAAAAGGCATTCTTGAGACTATGGAGATTGATATTTCAACACCAAGAATTTCGGGTACTCTTATAAAAGTTCCTCAGGCGCTGTCAGTTCATATTTTAAAAATGGCAGATGAAATTTTCATTTCTTCAACCGAAAATCTTGGACTGACAGGTTCAATTCTTGCAAACGGCGATTTGTCAATAAGCATTGACAATAAGATTCCGTTCAAGATGAAAGTAAGCGGAAATACAAAACTCAAAAACAGGGATTTAAATTTCTTTGATATAGAAGTTGACCTTGCAGAAACTTTAAAGCTTATCGATTATTCATTTATAAAAATTTATAATGGAAAATTAATTGGTGATTTTAAAATTACAGGTGAAAAAAATGACAGGGGATTTGATGGTGCACTTCAAATTATTCCTGCAGAATTCAGCATGCCGGAGTATTTTAAAAATCACGCAAAGACAGATATCATTTATATTTTCCTTGCAAAAGACCAGATTTTTACTCCAAAGACAAGATGTCTTTTAAAGCGTTCGCCTGTAGATGTTACGGTTAACGTTCAGTTTAATAAAATGGCATTTGAAAGTGTTTCTGTCCTTGTAAAGACAGTCGACGAAACATATGCTCCTGTTAACATAAATATGAATCAGGTTCACGTAAAGGGAAATGTCCAGACAGATTTGGACATTACTGTAGAAAATGAAGCTATAACAGTTCTCGGTTCTATCGTAGCAAAAGATACGACTGCAGAATTTGGAACGACGACTATTAATGATGTAGTTTCAAATTTTAATCAGGTTCAGTCTGACGACAGTGTGAATGTTCAAGTAATTCTTGACGTAATGATGAAAAATCGTGTTCAGGTTTATTACAGTTCATTTTTGCGCGGACTTGTAGTTCCGTCTTCTCAGGTTGTTTTTAAATATAATTCAATTGACGATAAGATGACTCTGGACGGCGATGTTCCTTTAAGGAGCGGAGAATTTATTTATTTGAATTCAAGTTTCTATATAAAAGAAGGAAACATATCGTTTTCAGAAGACGACAGCGGTATTGACCCTTACGTTTCGCTGAGGGCAGAAACTCGTGAATTAGATGAGGACAATAATGAAGTTACGATTTCTCTTGCCGTTGACCATCAGAAAGTTTCTAACCTTTCGCCAAAACTGACGTCTTCTCCTGCAAAAAGCGAAAAACAGATTATGGAACTTCTCGGAAACTTTGTAAGTGCAAATTCTGAAAATATGACGTCGTTTATGCTTGCAACAGGTGATTATGCCTTGCAGACGATGGTTATGCGTAAAATTGAAAACGGATTGCGTGATTTTCTTAATTTTGATATACTTTCGATTCGTACTATGGTAGTTCAGAATGCCTTGAAGTACAGCATTTCAAGGCAATCGGAACGACAGGGAATTAATATCAGTAACTTTTTTGATAATACGACTGTTTATATTGGTAAGTACTTTAGCAAAGCATTGTATGCAGATGCAATGCTGCGGCTTTCTTACAACAAGAACCGCATAAATGATGCAACGACTTTGCAGGGGTTGATTTTTAAACCGGAAATCGGTTTTGAACTTGAATCTCCTCTTGCTAAAATCAGATGGAGTGTTGCTCCTGATTTGTCCGATTTATCACAAAGTAGAATAATGATAATTCCTTCCCTGACATTATCGTGGAAGTTTAATTTTTAATAAAACGAAATTATAAAATGTAATTTATTCGTTTGGAGTAGCTATTATGAATCGTTTTCGTAAGTTTTCATTGCTTGCATTGACTGCTGTTTTCTTTTTGTTCAGTTCAAATTTAACGGCGCAAGAGGCAGAAAGCGAAGACTGGTATTTGCAAAAACAGATAACCCAGATTAATTTTGAAGGACTTTCTTCTATCAAAAAATCTGAACTTTCCGGTTTGACATCAAGTTATATCGGAAAAACTGTAGAATCATGCATTTATGAATTGATGGACAGGCTTTATGCCCTCGAAGTTTTTGAAGACATTTCTCCTATGGCAACTCACGATAAATCTGATGGTGCTGTCATTACTTTTGTCGTAAAAGAAAAGCCTGTCGTTGTTTCAATCAATTTTAAGGGAAACAGACAGGTTCGCAATGCACCGTTAAGGGAAGCAATAAGGACAAAAGTAAACGAAATTTTTGTCGAAACAAAAGCTATTGCAGATGAAAGGGCAATCAGAAATGTTTATCTTGAAAAAGGTTTTACAGATGTCCGCGTTTCCTACAAAACAGAAAGAACGGAAGAAGGTGTCGTAATTACGTATAACATAAAAGAAGGACGGACTTCCGTAATTACGAGCATTGATTTTTCTGGAAATACTGTTTTTAAAACAAAGACTCTAAAAAAGCAGCTTAAATTAAAAGAAGTCAGCCTTGTAAACAAAGGCGCTTTTCAGGAATCTGTGCTTGAAAACGACAGGCAGGCTATTTTAAAATATTATACTGACCACGGATACATTGACGCACAGATTATTGACGTTACGCGCGAAGTAGTGCCGAATGAAGAAAAAGCTCGTGACGAAATGCATATTGTGTTTTATATGCAGGAAGGAAATCAGTATAAATTTGACGGAATTTCCTTTAACGGAAACTCAATTTTTTCTTCACAAAAACTTGCTGAACGCGTTACGATGAAAAAAGGTGAAATTTTCAATCAGACAAAATTTAATGAATGTCTGATGAGCATAACTGACTTGTATTACGAAAACGGTTATACTTCAAACGGTTTTTCTCCGTCTATAAACAAAGACCCTGTAAATAAAACTGTTTCATTTACTTTAAACATTGCAGAACGCGACAGAAGCCATGTAGAAAGCATTATTGTCCGCGGAAATTCCCGTACAAAAGAATATGTCGTAACACGTGAACTTCCGATTGAATCAGGAGATGTCTTTTCTAAGACAAGGCTTTCTACCGGATTACGTAACTTGTACAATCTGCAGTATTTTTCTTCTGTTGTGCCTGACATTCAGCCTGGTTCAGAAAGCAATCTTGTAAACATTATAATAAACGTTGAAGAGCAGATGACAAATTCAATCGAATTTGGACTTACTTTCAGCGGCGTTACTGACCCGACTCAGATTCCTTTTGCGCTTTTTGCAAAATGGTCAAATACGAATGTTGCAGGAACTGGCCGTACGCTCAGTGCTAGTACGACAATTTCATCTTCCGAGCAGTCTGTTTCTTTGGGATACAGCCAGAGTTGGCTTGGCGGTCTTCCGATTGAATTGAACGAATCGCTGTCGTTTTCTCATTCAAAGGCAACTTCCTTGCGTCTTAAAATCCTCCCTAATGGAACTGTTGATACTGAAAATTATTACATGCAGTATGAGGCTTTGACTACAAGTCTTAATTCTTCTGTCGGTCACCGATGGACTTATGACTGGGCAATTTTTACTTTGTCAGGCGGTCTGACAAATTCTTTAAAATGCTACACTTATGATGAATCAATTTATACACCGCTTGATCCGCAGATTTGTGAATATTCAAACAGACTGGGACTTGTAAACTCAATTTGGGCAAAGGCTTCTTTAGATGGTCGCGATGTAAATTACGACCCTACGCTCGGATGGTTTGTAAGCGAACAGTTAGGATGGTATGGACTTACTCCATGGGAAACAGATTTTTATGCAAGGTTTGACACAAAACTTGAAGGATACGTACCTGTTCTGAATATTCCTGTAACAGAAAAATATACTTTCAAAATGATTTTTGCAGCTTTGACGACAGTTTCTTTCCAGCTTCCTGCTCCTGGCTCAAGTGTCAGTGATTCAAATAAACTTTATCTTGACGGTATGTTCAATGCACGCGGCTGGACAGATATTTACAATACGCACAAGGGAACTGCTTTATGGTCTAACTGTTTTGAAATCCGTATGCCTGTGATTCCAAGAATGCTGGCAATTGATGCTTTCTTTGACATTGCAGCTATAAAACCGTCTGTTTCGAGCCTCTTTACTGGGTTAAAGGCAGACGACTTCTATTTTAGTTTTGGACCTGATATACGTATATTGATGCCTCAGTTCCCGATGCGATTTATGTTCTGCAATACGTTCAAGTTTGAAAACAATGAATTTAAATGGAAAGAAACGATGAAATTTGTACTTTCATTTAACATCGTAAACAAATAAAATATTTTTATAAATTAGAGGTAACTTATGAAAACTTTCAAACGGAATTTTATTATCATGGCGCTTTTGATTTGTTCTGTGGCTGCAATGTCTGCTCAACAGCATATTACTAATTTTGGAATTGTAGATATGAACAAAATATATGAGCACTTTTTCAGAAAATCATCTGCTATAAAAACTTATGAATTAAAGAAAAAAGATATGCAGTCAGAAATTGACAAGCGCACACAGGAACTTCGTACTTTAAAAGCCAAAAAGGATGAATGTGATTCTCTCGGTGATACAGAAGGTTCAAACAAGTATACAAAGCAGATTAAAGAAAAAACAGACTATTTAAGGGATTATGCTACTGCAAAAAATCTTGAATTGCAGAACTTAAAAAAGTCTTTGTCTGAGTCTAATGAATTTTATATTGAACTTTCAAAGACAATAAAACGCGTTGCAGAAAACGAAGGCTTAAGTATGGTTCTGTCGCTGCAGGGCGAAAACGCAATTCTCTGGTACAGCCAGACAGTTGACATTACAGAAAAAGTAATCAAAGAACTGGAAAAATAATTTGATGGCAGAAACTCTTCGTATGACTCCTCTGATAGAACAATATGTAAAAATAAAACAGCAGCACATGGACGAAGTTCTCTTTTTTAGGGTAGGGGACTTTTATGAAATGTTTAATGAGGATGCGATAAATGTTTCTCGCCTTTTGAATCTGACACTCACGCATAAAGGAGAAAATCCGATGTGCGGAGTTCCTTTTCATGCATCAAAAGTTTATATAGCACGACTTTTACGCATGGGAAAAAAAGTTGCCGTCTGCGAACAGATTGGAGAAATTTCTCAGTCAGGCGGCTTGACAGACAGAAAAGTTACAGAAATTATTACGCCGGGAACTGCTCTTGACTCTGAATTTCTTGACCAAAATACAAACAGTTTTTTGTCAAGCCTTTGTATTTCTCACGGAAAAACAGGTTTTGCATATATCGACGTAACGACATCAGAGTTTAAAGCGACGAGCTGGAATGTTTCTGCACTTGCAGAATTTTTCCCGAAAGAACTCGGACGCTGTAATCCGAAAGAAATTCTTTTGCCGCTTTCGTTAAAAGAAAATGCTGTAATAAAATCGACTCTCGAGCAAAATCCTTCGATTTCAGTTTCGTATTACCCTGACTGGCATTTTAATGCCGAATCAGCATACAAAAAACTTAATGCCCAGTTTAAGACTGCAAATCTCAATTCTTTCGGACTTTCTGAACAGTCTGCAGAAATTCTGCCTGCCGGTTTTCTGCTTGAATATCTTGAAAAAACTACAAATACTCAAATCCCGCATATAAAAAACATAAAAGTTTATCATGATACAGAATACGTAATCATTGATGAATCAAGCAGAAAAAATCTTGAAATAATTTACAATCTTCGTGACGGTAGTACGCAGTATTCTCTCCTTGATTGCGTAAATTTTACACTTACTTCAATGGGAAACCGCCTTATCAGAAGCTGGCTTTTGTCTCCGCTATGTGATATACGGCGGATTTCTGCAAGACAGAATCACGTAGAGCTTCTTTACAAAAATGCAGATTTGCTGCATCAAATCAGGGAGCCTCTTTCTAAAATACTTGATGTTGAACGTCTTGCAGGTAGAATTGCAATGGACAGGGCGCATGCAAAAGATTTGCAGGCACTCAGAATGAGCCTTGAGTCTTGGATTGAAGTGCGGAATAAAATAAATGATTATGATTTTTCTCTGATTTCGCTTGATAATGCAAAATTTATTTCTGAGTTGATTTTTAATTCAATTCATGAAGACCCTGCAACTTCATTGACAGATGGAAGGCTTATAAAGCGCGGCTGGTCACAGGAACTTGATCATTATTATGACATTCAGTCTAATTTTAACAAAATACTTGATGACTATTTGGAAGATGAAAAAGCCAAAACAGGCATTCAAAATCTAAAAATAAAGCACAGCACTGCATCCGGCTATGTACTTGAAGTTACCAAAGGAAAACTTGGTAATGTTCCGGAGCATTTTATCCTGCGCCGTTCACTTTTAAATGCAGAACGATATACGACAGAGCGTCTGCAGGAACTGGAACAGGAACTAAACAATGCTTCGTCAAAAATCATCGAAACGGAACGTGATTTATTCCTTGAGATTCGTCACAAGCTTCAGGAATTCGTGTCATATTTAATGGAACTAAGCCGTGAAATTTCGTATGTTGATGTTATTGCCTCTTTTGCCCATGCTGCCGTCTTGAACCGCTGGGTAAAACCTGAAGTAAATGATTCCCTTGATTTTTTTGCAGAAGAAGCGCGCCATCCTGTTGTTGAAAAGCATCTGCCTAAAGGAGAATTTATTCCGAACGAAATTAACATTTGTGCAGAGGACAAAAAAACTTCGTTTGGCCTTATTACAGGACCGAATATGGCTGGAAAATCAACTTACCTGAGGCAATGTGCTTTGATTGCACTTCTAGCCCAGACAGGTTCATTTGTTCCTGCAAAAAAAGCAGTTATTGGATATGTCGATAAAATTTTTTGCCGTGTCGGTGCCTCTGATAATCTTGCCCGCGGTGAATCTACATTCTTAGTAGAGATGACAGAGACAGCACTGATTTTAAAATCAAGTACTAATCGTTCGCTTGTAATTATGGACGAAGTAGGGCGCGGCACTTCTACAGAAGACGGTCTTTCAATCGCATGGGCAGTAAGTGAATATATTTTAAACACAGTTAAATGCAGGACTTTGTTTGCGACTCATTATCATGAACTTACGCGCCTTGAACATACGCGAATGAAGCTTTTGTGTATGGACGTAAAAGAGTCTGACGGTACAATCATTTTTTTGAGAAAAATAAAAGAAGGTGCTGCTGAAAATTCTTACGGAATTCATGTTGCAGGTCTTGCAGGAATTCCGCAGAGCGTAATTGACAGGGCAAATGTCATTCTTGAGCAGATTCAGAACAAGGCAAAAGAACATCCTATAATAATTGAAAATCAGGACAATTCAGAAGAAAATACTGCAAAAATATGTAATGAAACAGAAAGTTTAAAAAAATCAGGTATTGATTCAAGAACTTTTGCAGCACCAGGACTTTTCAGCGATGAAGAAATTATCCTTGATGAAATTCTTTCGTGCGATTTGAACAATATAACGCCTATGAATGCACTGACACTTATTTCAAACTGGAAAAAAACGCTTTCAGGCAGATAATTTTTTTTAATAAAGCAGGAATTTTTCATAAACTTTCGTATGATATATGTAATGGAATTTATCGAAAAAATTTATCCTGGCTTTCAAAATTTTCTTTCGTTCTTGACTGGTGGTTCTTTTTGCCTATGCTGCGGAACAAAAACTTATGCAATACCTCTATGTAAAAACTGTCAGTCCAGAGTAAAAAAAATCGAAAGTTTTTCTTCTTCAAAACGATGCAAAAAATGCGGTAAAATTCTAGTTTCTGAAATTGAACTATGCTCAGAATGCCGCAAAAAAACGGAAAAAAGCAGCCTTGATTTTATTTTTCCCGTTACTATGTACAGACTGTGGCTTAAAGATTTGCTTTACGCATGGAAGACAGAAAACCAGAGGACACTTTCTCCGTTTTTTGCAAAAATCATTTACAACGCTTTGCAAATGATAAAAACTGAGTTTGGATTTGAATTTGACGGAATTGTTCCTGTTCCTATGAGACCTGGCAAATTAAAAGTAAAAGGCTGGGATCAGATTGATGAACTTTGCCGGATTCTCAAAAATAAACATAAAATAAAAATATTGCCTGTTCTAGAGCGCCTTACAACTATAGAACAGAAAACGTTGAACAGAGAACAGCGCAGGAATTTTTCAGGTTCAGCGTATGCACTGAAAAAAAATGTGCAGTTAAACGGGAAAAGTTTTCTTATACTTGATGATGTCATTACTACAGGTTCGACAATGGAAAAATGTGCGGGAGTCTTAAAGAAAAACGGTGCAGAACAAGTATGTGCTTTATCTTTGTTTATGGTAGATTAAGGATTTGCATTCATCATAAAAGCATGATGCATAGTTATGTGTATGACAAATATTTGCAAAAAAAAAGGATGCTTGCAAAATAACAAAAATACAATTATAATTAAAAAATAATTGTTATCTTGCGTTTATATGTTTTGGAGGACTTATGGCAGCTGATGATTCAATGTATCATTTGGTTACTTTTCAACTGGGAGAAGAACTTTACGGTGTTGACATTATGGATGTTAAAGAAATCGTAAAAATTCAGGCTGTGCGTCCTATACCTAATGCCCCTTATTATGTAGAAGGAATCTTTAATCTCAGACGGGAAATCATTCCTGTAATTAATCTGCACAAACGTTTCAGACTCAAAAAAGCAGACCTCGATGATGATAATGAATTTGAAGGCGGCTTTATGATTCTTAATATTGACGGTAACAAAATTGGTGTCATAATTGACAGAATTGCCCGTGTTGTAAGCGTTAATTCTGCAGACGTAAAGGCTCCACCTCAGATGTTAAGCGGAATCGGTACAGAATATATTCAGGGTGTAATCAGACAGGAGAACGGTCAGTACCTGATTATGCTCGACATCAGAAAACTGTTTGATGCAAAAGAATTGCAGAATATCATTGATATGAAATAAAAAAAATAAATCAGGTAAAAAATGATTCAGACTTTTAGTTCAACTATTCGCAGAAGAGAAATGGATGCCGTGCTTACCTGTATGGTAGATGAAAAAATCGGTCCTGGTGAAATTAATTCGCGTTTAATTCAAAGTGTAAAAGAATTCTTCGGTTGTGCAGGAGCGTTTGCCTTGCGCAGTCCTGATGTTGCTTTAAAATATGCAATCAGTGCATGCGGAATTGAAAAAGACAGTAAAATAATGGTTTCTGCTCTTGCGCCTCTCTGGCAGATTGTTGCAATAAAAGATGCCGGTTACGAACCTTTAATTCTTGATGTTGATTTGCTTACAGCCTGTGTAACACCGCAGATTGTAGAAGAGGGTATTAAAAACGGCGGTCGTCTTTTGATTTTGCATGAACCGCTTGGAATCCTTCCTGATTTTGAAGGAATAAATGCTCTAGGAATTCCTGTTATAGAAGATGTTTCGCAGAGTGCTGGTGCTATGATTGTAGAAAAGGCAGAAAATTCTGTTCCTCAGAATGACGAAAAAACACAGGAAGTAAAAGGCAAAAAAGCAGGCTGTTTTGGAATTTTTGCAATCTGTTCGCTTGAAGAACATGACATAATTACTGCAGGCGGTGGTGCAATTATTATGGCTGCAGGACGGCGTGAATGGCCTGTTTTAAAGCAGCTGCTTGACAACGTTCCTTCGATACAAATGCTGCCTGATATAAATGCAGCTCTTGCTTTTGTTCAGATAAAAGAATTCAAGCGCAATGAAACTGCAAGGAAAGAAATTTTTAATTTATACAACCGTTCAATAATGGCAGGAAAAAACAAGACTTTTGTCCGTGATACTGAATACGGCTCGACTGCATATTCTTTTCCTGTTGTTTTAAATAGCGGTTTTAAAGACGTAAAGCAGTATACAGCAAAAAAAGAAATTGAAGTTAACCTGGCTTTTACAGATTCGATAATCGGATTCCTTGAAAAAATGAAGGAAAATCTTCTTGAAGAAGAAAAAATTCCTTATGATTGTTCAAATTGTAAAAATGCAAAAACTTTGTATTTGAGGACGGCTTTGTTTCCATTGTATCCGCGGCTTTCAAAATCTCAAATTGAAAAGATTTCAAAAGTCCTGGTAACTTTGCCATAATTTTTTTCTGGAGCAAAATGGAAAATTGTCTGATTATAGTCAATACATATAAAGAAGAATCTCAGAAACTGGCTGCAGAAATTCAACTTTTTTTAAAGCAGCGTAATATTTATTCTGCGGTTTATGAGTTCAACGGTTTTTCTGACGTTTATCCTTTTGCCGGTTATGATTTTGTCATTACTTTAGGCGGTGACGGAACAGTTCTGTTTGCCTGCCGTGGCTGTGCAAATCTTGAAATTCCTGTTTTTCCTGTAAACCTGGGACAGTTTGGATTTATTGCAGGAATTAAGAAAAATGAATGGAAAGTCCTTCTTTCTGATTTTATTGACGGGAAAATTCCTGTATATAAAAGAAGCCTTTTGTCTTTTGAAGTTTTCCGCGGGGGAAAGTCTGTAATTTCAGGATGTGGATTGAATGATATCGTAGTAAATTCAAAATTTACTGCCAGAATTATAAATCTTGAGCTTGCGTGCAATGACATTCCTTTAGGCGAGTGCAAGGCTGACGGTGTCATAGTTGCAACTTCGACTGGTTCAACTGCATATTCTGCATCAGCAGGCGGTCCGATTGTAGATCCCGAAGTCGAAGCTTTTGTCCTGACACCGATAAATCCTTTTTCGCTTTCGATGAGGCCTCTTGTAATGAACTCTAATTCGGAACTTTCTATAAAAATTATGCCTTCTCGTGACTGTTATATTAATATGACTGTTGACGGACAAAAGCCTTATGAACTTTTTGAAAGTGATATTGTAAAAATTACTAAACTTCAAAAAAATGCATTGCTTGCTGGAACTTCTAAAGACAATTTTTATGATGCATTACGGTTTAAGTTAAACTGGTCTGGAGGACCTCATGCTTGAAGACCTTTCAATAAAAAATTTTGCACTGATTGACAGTGTAAACATAGAGTTTAAAAGTGGATTTACTGTGCTGTCAGGTGAAACTGGTGCAGGTAAGTCAATTTTGATTGGTGCGCTTTCTTTTTTACTTGGCGGAAAAGCCTGTGTAGAACAGATAAGGGCAGGTATGCAGGAAGCTAGCGTGTCAGGTACTTTTATGCTTCCGCCTGTTTCAGTTCTTGATAAGATGGAATGTCAGGAAAAAGAAGACGGCGAAATGGAATCAAGAACTGCGCGCCAGTGGCTTTTAAATCACGGAATTGAAAGCGAAAATGACAGGGTAATAATACGCCGTTACATTCGCGATAATGGGAAAACTGCCGCATGGATTTCAGGTGTTCCTGTAACAAGAGCAGATTTGCAGAGTTTCTGCATGTTTTTAGTTGACATTCACGGACAGCACGAGCATCAGTCTTTGATGAAAGTAACTGAGCATAGAAAATTTCTTGATTCGTATGCAGGACTTACAGAAACTGTTGCGCGTTTTACGCTTAGGTATTCACTTTTAGTTGAAAAAAGAAAACTTCTTGCTTCTCTTGCAGCATCTGACAAAGAAAAAAATCAGAAAATCGATTTATTGAGTTTTGCCGTAAAAGAAATTGAAGAAGCAAAATTAAAACCGAATGAAGATACTGAACTTGAAACTGAACAGTCCAAACTTGCTTCTTTTGAAAAACTATACACTGAAGTAGAAAATATTTCTGAGCTTTTGGATTCTGCAGAAAATTCCGGAATTGCCGGTTTGTGCAAAAAACTCCGCGTTTCATCAGAAAAGGCATGTAATCTTGATAATTCCCTAAAAGAAATTGATTCCAGAATTGAAAATGTATTTTATGAAATTTCTGACATTGCGGAAGAAGTAAAAAATTATTCGCGCGGTCTTGTTTTTGACCCTGAAAGGCTTTCTTTTGTTCAGGAGCGGTTAAGCCTTATTTATAATCTCAAAAAAAAGTATGCTTCAAATATAAATGCGCCGTTAAAAGAAATTTTTGATTATCTTGAAAATTCAAAGAATGAGCTTGAGTCTTTACAAAATTCTGAAGAAAACATTGCAAACCTTCAGAATGAAGTTTCTGTCCTTGAAAAAGAAGTCTATAAAGCAGCAAAAGAAATTTCTGCAAGGCGCATTGAATCTGCCGGCAAAATGTCTTCGTGCGTAGAAGAAATACTTTCAAAACTTGGAATGTCAGGAACTAAATTTTCCGTAAACATTCAGGAAAAGCCCGGAACTGAGGTAATTCAAAAATGTGGACCTTATGGTCTTGACAATATCGAATTTTTGATAAGCGCAAATCCTGGTTCTCCTCTTTTGCCGCTTGCAAAAATTGCTTCTGGCGGTGAACTTTCTCGTGTTATGCTTGCATTGAAAACTGTTTTTGCAGAAGGAGATTCTGTTCCGACTATGATTTTTGATGAAATCGATACAGGAATAGGTGGCGAAGTTGCAGTCAGCGTCGGCAGCCATATTAAAAAACTTGCAAAAAACAGACAGATTTTCTGTATAACGCATCTAGCGAGCATTGCAGTTTATGCCGATAATCAGATTAAGATTCAGAAAGGCATAAATAATGAAATGACGAGCACTTCTGTTACTCCGATTGAAGGCGAGGCGCGTGTTGCAGAAATTGCTCGCATGCTTTCTGGAGATGCTGCAAGTGCTGAATCTTTAGGTCATGCAAAAGCAATGCTTGAAAAATTTTCTTGAAATTTTTTTGAATGTTAATTATACGGGGAAATCTATATGGCTAAAATTACGGAAGAAAGTCGTGAGCAGTTTCGCAAGGAAGCAGACTGCTATAAAAAACGGATTGAAGAATCTCTCGAAAAAGAAAAAAATATTCTTTCTGTATTAAAATCAAGTCCGGGAGATGCATCATATAAAAAACTTACTCTTGCAGAAGAAATGATATATGTTGCAACTTTGTACATTGCCATAAACGGAAGTTCCCTTAAAATTATGGAACTTAAAAATAACGATGCTTTAAACGATGCTAGAAAAATGCTTTATAAGGCAATAATCTATCTTGAAGAAATTGTAACTAATTCAATTAACATTGCTTATTCAGAACTTGCAGACCAAATGGCAGCGATTGCAAATGTTCCAGTTCAAAAGCGGTATATGCTTGTTCAGAAACTCGGGCTTGCCATTCAAATGGTAATTGATGGTTTCGGAGACAACAGTAAATGGAAATGGTCTTTTGTTGAATTGCAAGGGCGTTTTTCTGTAGTTGCAAAAAATTTGCTTGATATGAAAGCTGCCGTAAAAGATTATTTTGATCCGAATTCTTCTGATTATGATACTACAGTTTTATATATACGGCTTTTAAAAAAACTTCTTGATGATTCTGCAACTGCTTACCGCGACAGATATGAACTTTCAACAAGGCGTATAGATGATATAAATGCCGGAATAAACTTTCTCCTTGCAAACCGCCGCATTTCTATTGCGCTTGGAAACAGCGAAGAAGCCGAAGAAATCAAAAAAAAGGCAATTGCATGGAAAAAACTTATGGAATCTGACCAAAAGCATGGCAAGAGCAATTAGAAATCTGTTTTTTAATTGTTCAGCAGTAAAGCAAAAACGCCTTGCAGGTAAAAATGTCCTAACAATAGGAGTTGATTTTGACCAATACAATCCTTGATAAAAAACTTGTGTTAAAAATTTTTGAGGCTTTTTCAATTGAACGATGGAATGATTTAATCCGTCCTTTTGATTTAATCGAAATGGATAAAGCCGCAGAAAAAATGGTTCTGGCATATATTCTCGGAAAGTTTGAAGAAAATGCTGGACACAAAATTAACTGGACATGGATTATAAACGCATCGTTCTTTGATTTGCTAAAAAAAATTGCTTTGTGCGACATTAAGGCAACTGTACAGGCTTTGATAAAGCAGGAATATCCGTCTGAATATATGCGCCTGAATGAATGGGTGTTAAACCAGTACAAAAATATGATAAACGATGACAGCCTTTTCAGTGCGTTTACTATTTATGTAGGACAGAAAGCAGGTTCTATTGCTGTTCCCGAAGATGATAAACTTACTTTTCATGTTTATCAGGCGGCTCATAAGTATTCTACTATCCGTGAACTTGAAATGATAAAACCTGTAAACGAATCTATGCGCCTTTCAAAAGTCGAACAGGAATTGAATCACGATATACAGAAATTTCTTGATTTGCGCGGATTACAGTTATTGATGACAAAACAGCGGCCTTACGAGTTCCTTTTAAAAATCGAGCAACTCCGTTTCCAGCGGCGGTGGAATCAAACTCCCAGAATCCCGAATACAAGTGTTCTCGGACACAGTTATTTTGTTGCAGTTATGCAGTTTCTGCTAAGCCGCGAAATAAAAACAGAATTTTCTCAAAAGAGGATTTTCAATAATTTTTTTAGTGCGCTTTTTCATGATTTGCCGGAAGCTGTAACGCGCGACATCATAAGTCCTGTAAAGCAGGCGACAGACGAACTTCCAAGTATCGTAAAGCATATCGAAGATGAAATCGTCAGCAAAGAGCTTGTGCCGCTCATGGAAGATTTTTACGTTGATGAATTGAAATATTTTACGAGCGATGAATTTGAAAACAGAATAATTCTTGATGGCAAAGTTACGCACGTTTCGTTTGACCAGTTGAATTCAACTTACAATAAAGATGAGTTTAATCCTGTTGACGGAAAACTCGTAAGGCTCTGCGATCATGCATCGGCCCTGCTTGAAGCCGATGTTTCAATTAAGCACGGAATTACTTCCCGCCATCTTGAAGGTGGACGTGAAAATACGCTTGCCATCTATCCGGAAGGTTCTGTCATCAACGGAATAGATGCGCATGCGCTTTTTTTGAATCTCGTAAGCTGAAGTTCAAAATATAATAATTTTCTTACAAAAATTGCCAAAATTCACTATTTTACTTTTGAAATATGTGAAAATATTTACATTTTTATATCTTGGTGGTAAAATATTTTATTATGAAAACAAATCGCTTTAGTGGAATTTTAATGCACCCGACATCTTTTTCGGGAACTCCTGGAATCGGAACTATCGGCGAAAAGGCTTATAAGTTCGTTGATTGGTTAAAAAAAGCAAATCAGTCTTTATGGCAGATTCTTCCTCTTGGTCCTACAGGATACGGAGATTCTCCTTATGCTTCGTTCAGTACTTTTGCAGGAAATCCTTTAATGATAGATTTGGATTCTCTTGTAAAAAGCAACAGGGCAGCAAAGGAATTGATTGAACCTGCTGATTACATAAAAAATGAAGGTCCTGTTGATTTTGGAAGTGTCGTATGGTGGAAACTTCCTGTTTTAAATGAATGTGCAAAATGGTTTTTAAACAACTGTTCAAAAGAAGATAGGGTTGCTTACGAAGCTTTTAAAAATGATAATTCTGCATGGCTTGACAATTATGCAAATTTTATGAGCATAAAGTCTTTTTATGATAAAAAAGCACAGGATGAAAAATTAGAAGGAATAAAAACTGTCTGGTTCAATTACTGGCCAAAAGATTTAAGTTCATGTAATCCTGCAAGTGTTTCAAAATGGAATGCTGAACATACGCAGGAAATCGAAGTCATAAAAGTAATTCAGTTTTTCTTTTTTGACCAGTGGACTTCTCTTAAAAAATATGCAAATGAACGTGGAATTTCCATTATCGGTGATATTCCTATTTTTGTTGCTGCCGATTCTTCTGATGTATGGGCAAACCAGTCTTTGTTCCAGCTTGATAAAGACGGTGTTCCAAAACAGGTTGCAGGTGTTCCGCCTGATTATTTCAGTGCAACAGGTCAGCTTTGGGGAAATCCTCTTTATGATTGGGAAGCGATGAAAAAGACTGATTATTCATGGTGGGTAAAGCGTATTGCTCATATGCTTAAACTTGTTGATTATGTCAGAATCGATCATTTCAGGGGTTTTGAAGCATATTGGTCAATTCCGTTTGGTCAAGACACTGCAATAAACGGTGCATGGGTTGACGGACCTAAACATGATTTGTTTAACGCAATAAACAGACAGCTCGGAAAACTTCCTCTGATTGCCGAGGATTTGGGTGTAATTACTGACGGCGTTCGCGCATTACGTGATGATTTTAATTTTCCTGGTATGAAAGTCCTGCAGTTTGCTTTTGATCCGGGTGAAGCTGGAAAAGAAGGAATGGTCAATGCTTTCCTTCCTCATATGTACAATCAGAATTGCGTTGTATATACAGGAACTCATGATAATGATACTATGCAGGGTTGGCTTGACAAAGCGCCTGATTCTGCAGTAAAAATCGTTGCGGAATATGTGACAGGACGCAAGTTTTCTGAAAATGATGCCCGCGAAATGAGCAATAAAAAAGAACTTTGTCCTCTTTTAATAAAGTCTGCAATGGCTTCAAGTGCCAGTATGGCAGTATTCCCGTTGCAGGACATTTTTGCAATCGGCAATGAAGGCCGTATGAACGAACCGAGTACAGTCGGCAAAAACTGGAAATGGCGTTTTAATACGGAGCTTTTGACTGACGAAAAAGCAGAAGAATTAAGATTCCTTTCTGAACTGTACGGAAGAAATCTGTAAAATCACTAAATAAAAAAGCGGCTGTCCTTGAAGTTATAATGCTTCTTAACAGGACAGCCTTTTTCTTGCAGTTTCCTGTGTTTTTACTTTTCTATTTTTCTGATAGAACTTTTAAGCGAAATGTCTGTCGTAATGCCGTCATCTTCGTAAAGTTCGTAGACAGTTCCTTTTGGAGCATCTCCTGCAAGCGTAAGTTTTTTTGTGTTAATTTCTTTTGTGTTGAGGGCAGGCTTTGCCAGAGGAACGATTTTTCCTTTTTTTATAAAGAAGATGACAGATTCAAGCGGAACGTTTATAAAATGATCTCCTTTTGAAAGCAGTTGTTCAGAAGAAATTTTTGAATTCTTCCATTCGACCATAAGCATGTCTTCAGGAAGGTAAACGTGACGTCCTGCTGCATTCTGAACATAGACAGGTGCAATCATCAGTGCATCGCCAAGCATAATCTGGTCTTCCGTGTTTACGGCGCGAATGTCATTCTGATAGTCAAACGACAACGGTCTAAAATACATTCCATTGTTTACGCTTGCCTTGATAAATTCGCTGTAAAGGTATGGAATAAGTGCGTAACGCAAATCAATCATGCTCTTGAAGTCTCTGGTGTTTTCAAAATTGTAATATTCCTGACGGCGAGTTCCGTCTGCACTGTGATTTCTGAAAAGCGGCGTAAAAATTCCAAAGGCTGTCCAACGCAAAAGCAAGTCCCGGCTTACGTCTGCATTAAATCCGCCGATGTCGCTTCCTGTAAATAAAAATCCTGTCATGTTAAGGCTTGCCATCATGTGAAGGCTTAACAGGATATTTGACCAGTAAGAATGATTGTCTCCTGTCCATATTCCTCCGTAACGATGAGCACCTATAAAAGAGCTTCTTGAAAAAAGCAGGCGGCGTTTTTTGGGGTTTTCTGAACGGAAATTTTCCTGTGCGGCGCGCGTCATATTATAGCCGAAAACATTGTGCACGCTTCTGTTTTGAACAAGAACATTTCCATCGCTGTCAGGTTTTGTTACCGCAAAATCGCCTGCAGTTTTTGCCGGAACTTTGTGAAAGAAAAGTTCTGTGTCGTCTTTTCTGTTAAAGGAATATGTTGAAAGAGGCGTAAACTCAAAAAATGATTTTACATCAAGTTGCTTTCCTTTGAATTTTTCAAGTTCCGTAAAAACTTTTTCGAGGCTTGTTTTTGAATAGAACATTGCAGGCTCATTCATATCGTTCCAGAAACCGTCGATTCCGGCATCAGTCAGTTTTTTATATTTTGAACCGAAAAATTTTCTTGCATCCTCATTCAAAAAATCAGGAAAGCATGCATCTCCTGGCCATACTCCTGCAATAAAAGGTTTTCCGTTTTTGTCAGTGCAGAAATATTTTTTTCCTTCGTCGTATATTTCATAGCCATCTTCTTTTTTTACACCTGCATCAATAATAGGAACAAGCCTAATTCCGTCTTCTGCAAGCTTTTTTGTATACTCTGCAAATTTAGGAAATTTTTTTTCGTCGACTGTAAAGTCTTTGTAATTGTCCATATAATCGATGTCAAGGCAGACAGAGTCAAGCGGTATGCCGTTTTCTCTGTATTTGCGGATAACTTCGTCAATGTCTTTTTTTGTTTTATATCCCCAGCGGCTCTGCATAAAACCGAATGCCCACTCCGGCGGAATGTAATTTTTTCCTGTTAACTCCCTAAACTGATAAATCAAATTTTTAAGGCTTTCAGATTTTTTTTCAGGCGTGATGACAAACAGATTCATGCTTTTTTTTGATGCCGTTACAGTAAGCTTGTCCTTAAAAGTAAATCCTATGTCAAATTTCATTTCTCCCGGATAGTCAAAAAACAAGGCAAAAGTCTCTTTGCCGAAGACGATTATAAAATTATGTGCTCCGTAAAGGCTTTCTGTATCTTCTTCCTGATTCGGCTGGTCAAGACACCAGCTTACAAACCTGCTTCCCCTTAAATTTATTCCTTTCATTGTCTGACCAAGACCGTAGACAATGTCATTTTGTTTTAAATCATATTCCCATTTAAAAGCCTTTCCTGCAGAAATTGTACCAAATGGAACGCTGCCTGTCGTTTTTGGTACATCAATTACGACAGATTCTGCATCAAACGGTTTTCCAAAAGTATATTTTGTTATCATAAAAACTCCGTATAAAGCCCGTCAAAAATTATGCCGCAGCTTTATTTATATGTTTTGCAAGCCTGAAAGACCTTTTCAAGCAGTTTTATAAAAGTATAGTATCTGTTTTTTAACAAATCTTGTTATTTTGTTGGAATAAATATAATTATTTTCACAAAAAAACTTGTAAAATTGGCGATTACATTTTATAATATTTTTATGATTGATGCAAAAAAGAAAGAAGTTGTTCAGCGCGGAACTGCGTTTTTTCCTATTCAGTATTATTGGAACAATACGTCCTCTTCACTTTATAATCTTCCTGTTCACTGGCATCTTGATTATGAGTTTATTCATGTTGTAGAAGGACACTATAATTTATTTTGGGGTGGCAAGAAAACTGTCTTGAATGAGGATGAATATTGTATTATTCAGGACGGAGTTCTTCATGGGGATGACGAAAAAATTGAATCGTGCAAATACGAATCTCTTGTTTTTGATTTTAACCTCATCAGGACGAAAAATTTTCTTCACAATTCCTTCTTGAACGATATTGCAGAACACAGGGTAATATTGAACAAAAAAATTACTATAAATGATTCATTTGTAAAAAAAGAAGTCGACAGCATTTTTGAATTTATGAAAAATAAACAACCTGGCTTTGAACTTTTTACTGTAGGTCGGCTTTTGTGTTTTTTTGCGTATGTAAAAAAAGAAAAACTTTATTCAGAAGATGAAAAAGTCCTTGATAAAAACAAAATACGCACGGAACAGCTTAAAGCTGTTTTAAATTTGATTTCAGAAAATTACAATAAAGATCTCTCGCTTGATGATATGGCAGATAAAGCTGGAATGAGTCCTAAATATTTCTGCCGCGTTTTTAGGGAGATGACACATAGAACGCCGATTGAATATTTGAATGCTTACAGGATTGACCAATCGTGCACTCTGCTCCGTAACAGCGATGATTCTCTTATAAATATTGCATATAACTGCGGCTTCAATGATTTCAGTTATTTTATAAAGATTTTTAAAAAATACAAAGGAATGACGCCTCATAAATATCGTAATTATGATATAAGAAATAATCAGGACGAGGATTTGTTTTTTAATCATGAACAATATTTTCAGACTTCACCTTATGAAAAAAATAAATAGCCGGAATTATGAAAAACAGATTGAACAGAATAAATTTAAAATTACTTGCAGATATTTTCGTAACTTTTTTTAAAATCGGAATAGTTACTTTTGGAGGCGGACTTGCAATGCTTCCGATTCTTGAGCGCGAACTTGTCGTAAAAAAAAAATGGCTTGAATCAGACGAATTGATTGATTATTTTGCGATAGGACAGTCTACTCCGGGAATAATTGCCGTAAATGTGGCAACTTTCTGCGGGCACAAGCTTTCTGGTATTACAGGCGGAGTTACTGCAACAATAGGAATTGTAATGCCGTCTGTAATAATTATTTCTGTTATAGCACGGATTATTGATACGATTAACGAATACTCCTGGATAAAAAAAGCACTGACTGGAATTAATGCTGCCGTTGCAGCTAATCTGACGTATGCGTGCTTCAATTTTGTAAAAAAGACAATAAAAAATGTGATGGGCATTGTTTTATTCCTTGCTTCGTTTGTATGTGTTTTCTTTTTTAACGTTCCTGCATTCATCGTTATTTTTTCAAGCGCATTTCTGGGCATAATTATTTTTTATTGTTCAGAATTATGTGCAACAAAAAAAAACGGAGGTAAAAAATGAATGTACCATCACTTCTGGAATTGTTTTTTATTTTTTTCTATATCGGACTTTTTACTATTGGCGGCGGTCTTGTTGCAATTACGCTCATGAAACAGTTGATTGTCGACAGGGGTTTGATTTCTTCTGAGTTATTTGTCAACATGATTGCAATTTCAGAAAGTACTCCGGGACCTATAGGTGTAAATATGGCAACCTACATCGGAAATCAGTTTTACGGTGTTTTAGGTGGCTGTGTTACGACTCTGGGCGAAATCCTACCGAGCATAATCTGTATTCTGATTATTGCAAGACTGTTTACAAAGTTCCAGGAAAAACCGCTTGTAAAGGCAGCTTTTTTGACACTGCGACCTGCAACTAGTGGTCTTATTTTAGTTGCTGCCTTACAGGTTTTTGAAGTTGCCTTGCTGAACATAAACTTAAACTTTTCTTCAATTTCACAACTGCCTTCTTTTGCAGAAATCTTTAAATGGAAGCAGGTCATTTTCTATTTAATCAGTGTTGCACTTTTGTTTTTGACGAAAATCAGTCCGATTGCACTTATTTTTGCCGGAGCTGTTTTTGGCATATTGTTTTTATAGTGCAAATGGTATAATATTTTCAAAATATATAAACGGGAGAATTTTAATGAAACCAACACTTTTAGTTTTAGCTGCAGGAATGGGAAGTCGTTATGGCGGTGTAAAACAGATAGATTCTGTAGGAAAAAACGGTGAATGTCTGCTTGATTTTGCAAATTTTGATGCTAAAAAAAGCGGATTTGGAAATGTTGTTTTTATAATCAGAAAAGATATTGAAAAAGATTTTCGTGCAAAACTGTTTGATAGAATTGCAGCAAATTTTGATGCTGATTATGTTTTTCAGTCAAGGGAAAGTCTTTTAACGCAGGATGAAATTTCAAAAACTTCGGAACGTAAAAAGCCTTGGGGAACGATTCATGCCGTTTTATGTGCTGAAGAAAAAATAAAAGCACCTTTTGCCGTAATAAACTCTGATGACTATTACGGAAGGGAAGCGTTTGAAACACTCGGAAAATATCTGTCAGGCATTTCAAACGATTCGACAGAGCATGCAATGGTAGGTTATGTTCTAGGAAAGACAATGAGCAAAAGCGGTTCAGTTTCGCGCGGTGTTTGTACTGTAAAAGACGGATATCTTGATTCAATTGTTGAAAATACAAAAATCAGTTACGAAGGGGCTGGCATTGTCAGTGAACTTGACGGTAAAAAAATCAATATGACCGGAAACGAATGGGTAAGCATGAATCTTTTTGGTTTTTCTCCAAAGGCATTTGAAGGCTTTCACGAATATTGGGATAATTTCAAAAAAACAGGGCTTTTTACGGAAAAACAGGAGGCACTGCTTCCTGTTGCTGCAAGTGATATCGTAAAAAATGGCGAAGGAAAAATCAAATTCTTTACTTCTTCTGAAAGCTGGTTTGGAATGACTTATCCTGAAGACAGGGAACTTGTAAAACAGGAAATCGCAGACAAAATCAAATCAAGTTATTATCCTGAAAAACTGTGGGAAAAATAAACTATGTTAAAACTTAATCCTATAAAATCAGAAAAAGTATGGGGTTATGAAAACTGGATTGCATCTGTTCATCCTAATTTACCTCATGAACAATTTGTAAAAGAATGTGGCAAGGACTTCCCTTTGCTTGTAAAAGTTATTCAGGCAAATGAATCTCTGTCAGTACAGGTTCACCCTGATGACAATGATGCAGTCCGTCTTGAAGGAGAAGAAAACAGAGGAAAAACAGAATGCTGGTATGTTCTAGATGCAGCCCCTGATGCAAAACTTGTTTTCGGGTTAAAACAGACAAATCAAAGATTTTCAAAAGATGAACTTGCTCTTGCAATAAAAAACAATACTCTTGAAAATTATTTAAATACAGTTTCTGTAAAAAAGGGTGATTTTGTTTTTATTCCTGCAGGAACAGTTCATGCAATCGGTGGCGGTCTTCGTTTGCTTGAAGTACAGCAGTCGTGCGATTTGACTTATCGTTTGTATGACTGGGGACGTCCGCGTGAAGTTCACATTGAAAAAGGGCTTGAAGTAATAAAAGAAGACAAACTTTTGCCTGTTTCTCAGTTTACTGAGAGTTTTGAATGTGAATATTTTTCACTTGAAAAAATTTCTGTAAAAGGCGGCTACAGTTTTCTAGTTCCTGCAAAAAGTGCTCTTGCAAAAGACTGGCAGCTTATTTTTGTTCTTGATGGAAGCGGAACTGTAAAAAATTCTGACAGTCAGAAATTTGAACTTGCAAAAGAAGATTTGATTGCTGTAAAACCAGGTGAAAAAATTACGATTGAAGGAACTCTTGTAATAATGAAGATTTTATGCCGGTAATATATAATAAATTAAATTTTGCTTAATTTTTAAAGTAATACTTTAAAATGATTGTAAAATGAATTAATTTTGTTATATAATGCATTTATAAAATTAATTTTCTGCTTATTTTTTAAGCTGGAGGAATAAAATATGGAAAAACAAAATCTTGATTGGGGTAGTTTAGGCTTTGCCTATGTAAAGACAGACAAGCGCTATGTTACAAATTTTAAAGACGGCGCCTGGGACAATGGAGTTCTTACAGATGATGCAACTGTCAGTATTTCTGAGTGTGCCGGTGTTCTTCAATATGCCCAGACTTGTTTTGAAGGCCTGAAAGCTTATACTACAGAACAAGGCAAGATTGTTACTTTCCGTCCGGATTTAAATGCTGAACGTATGGCAACAACTTGTGCCCGACTTGAAATGCCTGTATTGCCAAAAGAACGGTTTATCGATGCTGTTTCTCAAGTCGTAAAAGCAAATGCAAGCTGGGTTCCTCCTTATGGAAGCGGTGCAACTTTTTATTTAAGACCGTATATGTTTGGTTCAAGTTCCGTAATCGGAGTAAAGCCTGCAGAAGAATATCAGTTCAGGCTTTTCGGAACTCCAGTAGGACCTTATTTTAAAGGTGGTGCTCATCCGATTACAGTCCGCATTTCTGACCTTGACAGGGCAGCTCCTCATGGCACTGGTGATATTAAAGCAGGGTTAAATTATGCAATGAGCCTTCACAATATTGTAGATGCACACAAAAACGGTTTTGACGAAAATATGTATCTTGACCCGAAAACTCATACATATATTGAAGAAACAGGCGGCGCAAACATTCTCTTTGTTACAAAAGACAATAAAATCGTAACTCCTAAGTCAGACAGCATTCTTCCGTCAATAACAAGGCGTTCTTTAGTAGACGTTGCAAAAAAATATCTCGGTCTTGAAGTTGAAGAGCGTAAAATCAATAAAGAAGAATTGCCTGACTTTACAGAATGTGGTCTGTGCGGAACTGCAGCAGTAATCTCTCCGATTGGAAAAATCGTTGACCATGGAAAAGAAATTTGCCTTCCAAGCGGTATGGACGATTTTGGACCTGTACTTAAAAAATTATACGATACTTTGACAGGAATTCAGATGGGAAGACTTGAAGCTCCTGCCGGCTGGATTTACGAAATCTGCTAGCAAGTAAAAAAAACTGTCGTCCTGATTTTTTTCAGAATGACAGTTTTTTTTTACTGTTATTTCAAATACTGATTTATCTGGTCAATCCAGTAATCAAGATACACAGCTTTTAAATCCGCTTTTTTTTGTTCTTCATTAAACTTTTTTTCCATTAGGGCAGGAGTCCAGTTTTCAAGTTCATTCCATTTGCCTTTGTCAATTAAAATCATCGGCAGCCCTAGTTTTTTAAAATATCTGTTCATAGAATTGTTTTCTACGACCGGTATAACTCCAAGATAAATTGCTTCCCATGTTCTGTGACAGTCAAGTCCGTTTCCAGCAGGACTTGCAACAAACATATATTTTGACAGTTTTCTCCTGTAAAGATGCGCACTCGGTGCTCTGTAAATAGCTTGTGCATTCTTGTTTTTGCATAGTGCCATATAACATGGAGCTCGGCTTTCTGGGTTTGTGTTTATTGAAAAACCAAAAATTATTTTTGCCTGTTTTGGGTTGTTTCTGTATTTTGAATTTTTAAAATCATGAATTGCGCCTGCGTTATGACGCCATCTGTCTTCAAGTCCGATTGGAAGCGGTGTGATTTTTTTTGAAGTTAAAAGGCAGTTTTGCGCAAACCAGTGAATGACGTTTTTATTCTGCATGATTTTTTTGTGAAATTCAGTCTGAATGTTTACGTCACCCTGATGTGTCAAAAGTACAAACGGAATTTTTATTTTTGAAAGAACATCATCGTAAAACTTTTCAAGCTTCCAAGAACTTACAAAAACAAGAGGTGATTTTCTCTGTTCATCTATTTTTGATTTTCTAAAATTATTGATTTCGTCAGCACTGCACAAATGCGTTTCGTCAAAAATAAAATCTGCAAGTTTACGATATGTATCTCCCGAAAGAAAAGGCTTGCTTGAAGGACGCAATTTTAAAGTTGAATTTATTTTTGCACAAACATCAACTGCAAATTCAAAAGGCAAGTTTGAAAGATAATATAAAAAGGCCATAAAATTCTCCCGACTGCATTAAAAAACTGCATTCAGTGTTAACACTGAAAAATCCTCAGGTAGGATTTATTCAATGTTTCCCTAAATGACGTCTACGAAAGTCCTTTCGTTTTTGTTGAATAATATTAATCCAAAGAAAAATGAAACTGCCGTAATTGCAAGGCTTACCAAAGTCATAAGAGGCGGAACATTTCCTGCCCCGTAAAACCAGATTCTAAAAAGTTCAATTGGTGCGCTCATCGGATTAATATAGAAAAACCATTTGAATTTTTCCGGTGCCTGTGACAGCGGATAGACAATTGGTGTTGCATACATTGCAAGCTGAAGCCCGAATCCCAAAAGCTGATTCAAATCTCTGTACTTAGTCGTAAGTGAAGAAATAATCATTCCAAGTCCGCAGCCTAAAAATCCAATCCACAAAACCAAAAGCGGAAAAAGACAAATTTTCCAAGAGGGATGAATAGGTGCACCTTTAATCAAAAAATAAAAATAAAAGACAAGAAGACAGCCAAATTGTAAGCCCAGTTTTATCATTTGTCCTACTGTCGTTGAAATAGGAACTGTCAGCCTTGGAAAATATACTTTTCCGAAAATTCCTGAATTACTCGTAAATATTGCAGAAGCTGCATTTAAAACACCTGAAAAATACGTCCAGAGCATAGTTCCTGCAAAATAAAAAAGTATGTATGGAATTTCGTCAGTTGCAATGTTAGCCAGTTTTCCAAAAACGAAAGTGTAGGCGACAGTCGTTACAAGCGGCTGGACTATGTACCATAAAGGTCCTAAAATCGTCTGCTTGTATTGAGTTATGAAATCTCTTTTTATAAAAAGGTAGACTAAATCCCTGTATCTTATTAATTCCCGGATATGCTTTGAATCTAAAAATTTTTCTTTTGGCTGTAAGACAAGATCCCAGTTTTCATCATCATTCTGAATGGCATTTGAATTATTTGTCATCTGTTTTTCCTGATATTCTGTTATAAAAAATTAATTTACTTGTAAAATATATCAGTTTATTGATTTGTTTTCAACTTAAAACATGATATTTATAAAAAACTATTGCATAAATATACGGAAAAATGTATATTTACTGCATATTTATAGATTTTTCTATGGCAAAACAAAGAAAAATGCAGGAGTGCATGATATGCAGAATGAAATTAAATTTATAGCAGGCGGAATAACTGCTCCTCAGGGCTTTTCTGCTTCTGGCTTTCATTGCGGAATAAAAGCAGGGAGGGAAAAAAATGACACGGCTTTGGTTTATTCAGAAAAATTGTGCAATGCAGCAGGCGTTTTTACTTCTAACCGCGTAAAAGCAGAAAGCGTAAAATATACTCAGAAAATTCTTGCAAACGGAAAGGCTCAGGCGGCAATCGTCAATGTAGGCTATGCAAATGCCTGTACTGGAAAACAAGGTGCAGAAACAGCAAGAAGAATGGCAGACTGCACTGCTTCAGCTTTAGGAATTTCTCCTGAAGACGTAATTGTATGTTCTACAGGAATAATCGGTCAGCAGGTTCCTGTAGAAAAAATCGAACAGAACATCTCAAATCTAAAGAATGCCCTTTCAAAAGAAGGACATACAGATGCAAGCATCGGAATTATGACTACAGATACTCAGAACAAAGAGTGTGCCGTTCAGTTTGAACTTGACGGAAAGACTGTTACTATAGGAACGATGTGTAAAGGTTCAGGAATGATTCATATCAACATGGGAACAATGCTCGGCTTTATTACGACAGACTGTAGCATCTCTCGCAAAATGCTTTCAAAGGCACTGCACGAATCAATACTCGGAACTTATAACTGCGTTTCTGTTGACGGTGATACAAGTACAAACGATACTCTGACAATTCTTGCAAATGGAATGGCAGGTAATAAAAAAATAAAGTCAGCTGGAAAAAATTACGACAAATTCCTGCATGCACTGAATTCACTTAACAAAATCATGGCAATGAAAATTGCTGCTGACGGGGAAGGCGCAAGCCGCTTGATTGAATGTACTGTAACAGGTGCAAAAAGCGTAAAGACTGCACGGATTCTTGCAAAAGAAATTATCCGCTCAAATCTTGTAAAGGCTGCGATGTTCGGGAAAGATGCAAACTGCGGAAGAATTCTTTGTGCAATGGGATATTCTGGGGCGGATTTTAATCCTGAAAAAACATGCGTTTATTTTTCAAGTAAAGAAAACGGTAAGCGCTTTTTTGAAGTTTCTGCAGACGGAAACGAAAAAATATATTCTGATGACAGGATTGAAGTTGTCCATAACGGAACAGGTCTTTCTTTTGATGAAGAAAAAGCGCAGAAAATTTTGTCTTCCGAAGCAATTGAAATTTTTGTAACTCTTGAAGACGGAAAAGCAGAAGGACAGGCATGGGGCTGTGATCTTACTTATGATTATGTTAAAATCAATGGTGATTACAGGTCATAATGTGTTTTTTAATTTTGGGGATTAAAGATGTCTAAAGAAAATGTAAGTACTTTAACAACAGAACAATGGTCAGAAGTTTTGGTTCAGGCTTTGCCTTATTTTAAACAGTGGGTTGGAAAAGTCATCGTTGTAAAATACGGCGGCAATGCAATGCTCAATGAAGAGTTGAAACAGGCAGTAATGGAAGATATTGTTCTTTTGAACACTATCGGTATAAAAGTCGTACTTGTTCACGGCGGCGGTCCTGAAATTAATCATATGCTTGAACGTGTCGGAAAAGAATCAAAGTTTGTTGACGGTCTTCGTTATACAGATGCCGAAACTATGGAAATTGTTCAGATGGTACTGACAGGCAAGCTTAATAAAGATATTGTCGGAATCCTTTTACAGAACGGCGGAAAAGCAATCGGACTTTCCGGTGTTGACTCAGGTCTTCTGCGTGCAAAAAAAACAGAGAAAGATTTAGGATTTGTCGGCGAAGTTACTGAAGTAAATCCAAAAATCCTTACGACACTTCTTGAAGAATCATTTATTCCTGTTGTTTCAACTGTTGCATTAGGCGAGCAGGGCGATGAGGCACGTTACAACATAAATGCAGATACGGCTGCAGCAAAAATTGCAGTTGCATTAAAAGCCGAAAAATTCGTTCAGCTTACGAATGTACCTGGAGTTCTGCGCGACGTAAATGATCCTTCATCGCTTATTAAAAGAATAGAACGCACTGCAATAGGTTCTCTTAAAGCTACAGGCATAATTTCTTCCGGTATGATTCCTAAAATTGACTGCTGTCTTACGGCACTGGAAGGCGGAGTGCCAAGAACTCATATTATTGACGGTCGTGTTCCTCATTCTTTGTTAATCGAAATGTTCAGTGACCGAGGAATCGGTACGATGATTTATTAGGAGTCTCTAAAAAATCGATAAATACGGGAGGTTCGTTTTATGGAAAAATTAATTGTAAATAATTACGGAAGTTTTGACGTAACTTTTGCAAAAGGCAAAGGTGCGTCAATGTGGGATATCAACGGGAAAAAGTATATTGATTTTATTGCCGGTATCGGCGTAAATTCTTTAGGACATAATTATAAGCCGTTAGTAAAAGCCGTTTCAAAGCAGGCAAAAAAACAGATTCATATTTCAAATTATTTTCTCAGCGATATCGGACTAAAATATGCAGAAAATCTGCTTAAAGCTCTTGGTTTTGACAGAGGATATTTTGCAAACTCTGGTGCAGAAGCAAATGAGGCTGCAATAAAGCTTGCACGAAAATATGGATTTTTAAATGGCGGAGAAAAACGAAAGACTATTGTTACACTTGAATCTTCTTTTCACGGAAGGACTGTCGCAACACTTGCAGCAACAGGACAGGATAAATTTCACCCTGACTGTTTTGCTCCGTATCCTCAAGGGTTTAAAACCATAAAGGCAAATGATTATGAATGTTTAAAGACTGCCTTTGATGATACGACTGCTGCACTTTTTATTGAGTGCATTCAAGGCGAGGGCGGGGTAAATCTTATTGATTCTGAATGGGCAAAAGAAGCTGCAAAGGCTGCAAGGGCTGCAGGAGCAATAGTAATGGCAGACGAAGTTCAGACTGGAATCGGAAGGACTGGTTCATTTCTTGCAAGTGATGAACTTGGTTTTGAGCCGGAAGTCGTAACTCTTGCAAAAGGCATTGCAGGAGGAATTCCTATGGGGGCATGTCTTTTCCGCGGAAAAGCAAAAGATATTTTTGAAGTAGGCGACCATCAGTCAACTTTTGCAGGAAATCCTCTTGCGTGTGCTGCAGCGCAGGTTGTTCTGGATACTGTAAATGACAAGGATTTTTTATATGAAGTAACTCAAAAGGGTGAATACATAAAAAATGTAATTAAGACATGGAATGTTCCGTTTGTTAAAGACATACGGGGAAAAGGACTTATGATAGGAATCCAGATTGATTCTTCTCTAAATCCGTTTGACATAAAACTCAAATGTCTTGAAAACGGACTTTGCGTTACGACAGCTGGTAGCGATGTAATACGGTTTTTGCCTCCTTTGACAATTTCTTATGACGAAATTGACTGCGGACTAAAAATCTTTAAAACTGTCCTTTGAGGCTACAAAAAAATGGACTCAACCGATTCATAACTGGGGCCAGACTTACGGTGAAATGTGCATAATGTACGAAGGCCGTCTGCCTGACTAATCATAAAAAAAGGCAGCTTCCTGAAGGGAAACTGTCTTTAGTGTTTTACTATTGATAAAAAATCAACTGTATTTTATATTCAGAAAGAAACAGTAGCTGTCAGCTGCTTGCGGGATATACCTGCATTAAAACTTTTTACCGCAGCCTACTGAATTTACAGAAAGGACTTTACAGTCTCGCATTATATCTTAATCAGATTGGAGAACACGTTATTTTGTGTTTCTTACGAGAGCAGCGTTGCTAAACGGATTGAGAGGCTGCTCTTTTAAGAGTTCTCTTTTTCCCCTAAAATCATATTCTTAGTATCTACTACAAGTTTTACAAAAGCTTTTGCTAAATTGTCTTCAGTATTCTCAAAATGAAGTACAAAACCTTCAGTTCGCAGCTTATACCTTTCAAGCTCTGTTTTTTCAAATTCTGTTTTAACCGGAACAATTGTATTCATTTGAACTTTTTTTCTTAGATCCATCAAACTGAAAGCAACAGATTTTGAATATCTTTTAAGATATCTTTTTGCTTCAGGTGACAAACTTGGATTATATTTTAACGGCTTGTTTTTATCAAGAGCTTTTCCAATATTTTTCCAAACTTTAATTATTTGGTCAGCTTCCGACTTGAACAACTTATAATACATATCTCCTGGAAGAATAGTTCTAATAAACTCTTCAGCAAGACTTAACTGTGTTAATATAGCCATATTATCCTCCCATAAAAAGTCAAGAAGATTGTTTCAACAATCGATTGACTTTATCGTATAACGACCGGCAATTTATCTTTTACAGATATTTTTAAAGGTAAAGTATCATTTATGATACGCTCAGATTGACTAACAAGACTTAAAGTTTTTTCCAGAAGCTCTGGATTTTCGATATAACATTTCTGCCTGAATATTGCAGAAATAATACTCAATGCCTTTTGCTTTAAGTTCTCATTTTCGATTGCGTCTTGAGTTTCATCCCCTGCTTTGTTATAACCATCTGACATAATTTGTTCATTATAAGAATCTAAATCGCTTTTATAATTTGAATAGGCAGAACTAAGAGCTTCTAATATTTCTGTTTTAACATCTTTAAAAAACAATATATAATCAAGAAAAGATTGTAACTCTTCTATAAACCTAGATAAGCTTTCATTGAGGTTTGATACTTTAAATCTATAAACTTGATTTTCCTGATTTCTGATATTAGAAAGTAATTCTTCTAAAGTTCCTGTCATTTCGTTTATTTCATCATCAGAAACTGAGATCTTATTTTCGTAATATAGATCTTTCAATACTTTTATTGCAGCTTTAGTATTCTCACCTAATACCATAAAGATACCATAGTTTACTTTCAATAATGCAGCTGGTTCAATTTGTCTGTATTCATTAAAGAATATTCGAATAATATCCGGGAAATGATTTTTTTCATAATCTTTTTGTTCATAAGAATTGAGTACATAATCATAATAAGTCTTCGAACTTATAAGGATTTTCAGCAGATAGTTGATTCTTTCTAAACCAGTGTAACCACTTAATTCGTGTAATTGAAAATTATCTAACATAATCAGTCGCTCCTTATAAAACTCCGTGTTCAGAGGCGGTGCAGAAAGTACCTTCTTTTATTTTTTCCACACTAATTTTCAGGCTTCTTGCAACTCTTTTTCTACGATCGTCCTTTACTTTTTTATACAGAGGAAATGCGTCTTCTAAAATCCCGTTTTCAATTTTTTGAGCAAGCTTCCAGAGTTTTTTTATCTGTTGTACAACTGCATCCTTTTCCGGAGTCCGTTTAACTTCGAGAATTTCATCATAATATTCATCAGGCGGAGCACCAAAAATATGAGGTCCGGTAATAAGCTTTTTGCCAAACAGTATGCTCTCCTCACTGTATATACAATCGTCATAGGGATTTTTCAATCGGTCTGGAAGGGAATCTATCTCTTCCAGATTTTCCCTATAAAATTCCTGGAGCCTTGTTACTACAGAAAGTTCCTTACCGTAGACTATGTCTTTCCGCTCCCCTTTATATTTTTTCCCTTTATATTTCTCTCTGGGAAGAACTATTTTGCGATAGAGACCGTTGTCATAGACTCGTATTATAGATTCTCCACCTTCTACTAACCCCTTAATCCGCCGTTCATAGATGACTTCAAAAAGATCATTATTTACATTTTCTATTTTTCCTTCCTTAATAGCAGTTGCCTTTTCCAATCGCGCTTCATTGATAATCTTAATACATTCGGAACAGCAGCGTTTGTTTTCTCCAAAGGCCATTTTTTCCTCTTCAGCTGTCCAGATGCCCCAGGTTGAATTACCATAGTCTGTGTATTCTTTTCCGCAGATGCAGCAATTTCCTGTTTCCGTAATATGACCTAGTCTATCGTATTCTTCTTTAGTCATGATGTCACCTCTTATATTCCAATACAAAAAAGCAGGACTTATACCAATTTGCACAGGCTGAAATTCTCCACAGTCTGCACTTCTCTAAGCC